>Ga0265594_1000093_pt1 | contig 73315 bp, 69 predicted proteins | sample saktaG_11_FD_190147 | JGI IMG/M metagenome (GOLD analysis project Ga0265594, IMG submission 190147) | Saline water microbial communities from Sakinaw Lake, British Columbia, Canada - sak_2011_5_24_80m | ecosystem: Environmental > Aquatic > Non-marine Saline and Alkaline > Saline ...
GTTCTGGAAATATCAGCACCTTCCCCTTGATAACGGCGATTGCGCCATATTGGCAGACTTTCGCGCAGATACCGCATCCCGTGCATTTCTCCTCGTCTACCTCCGGTATCGGTGTGGTAACTGTTGTAGATGATTCTAATCTGGCTTTAATAAAGATGTGACAATTTGGCTCTTCAACATCACAGTCTAGAAGTTTTACCGTTTTTCCCATATCGGTAAGGACGAGAGCAAGGTTTGTCGCTATTGTTGTCTTTCCCGTTCCACCCTTCCCGCTCGCGATCGCTATTTTCACAGTGGGTTACTCCTTTCAATATGCCGATTACGAATCACCGTTCTTTATTTTTTCCCATTGATCTTTTTAATTTGTTCTTGAATTTTTTTGAGCTGCTCCTGGAGCATGCGGGCCTGCTCTTCGAGAGTGGTCAATTCTCCTTTTGAGTTCATAAGAGGTTGTGATGTCTGTCCTTCTGAAACATCAACAAACCTAGCACCTTGGCCACCGCCCATACCCATGCCTCTACCTGTGCCACGACCGCCGCCCATACCCATACCTCTACCTGTGCCACGACCGCCACCCATACCCATGCCTCTACCTGTGCCACGACCGCCGCCCATATCCGTATCGTAACCACCGCTACTTTGCAAAGGCACTGTCTGATAACCCTGGTCGCCTGATCCCGTGCCAAAACGACTCTCTACATTGGCCTGTCTTGCTTCGGTAAACACACCAGCTTTAAACTGTTCTACTGCCTGACGTACCAGGCCGCTAATACCTACAATTACCTGGATACCGGAGGCATTAAAAACCTGAAATGCATTGGGGCCGCAATTTCCTGTCAGTACAGCCTGAACACCGCGCTCTGCCATTAACTGTGCCGACTGAATACCGGCACCGCCTCCGGCGGCTATGTTCGGATTCTCCAGCGGCTCAAGCTCCATTGTTTCCGGATCAACAATTAAAAAATAGGTACATCTTCCAAACCGGGGCTCAACCTGATCATCCAGAGACGGCCCCACTGATGTTACTGCAATTTTCATTTTTTCTATTCCTCCAATGTTTTAAACCCAAGTTTAAAAATAAGAGCGCTGGGAACAGAATTGATATACCAATTTCACCTATCCCAGCGCTTCTATATTTTTATTCCTTTTTTATCTCAGCTTCCAGTTCTGCAATTCGCTTGTTGATGCCATCCATAGCATCCTCAAGGTACTCTGCCTCTCCCTTCAATGCATCGAGTTCCTGCTGTTTTGTTACAGTTTGTCCGTACGGTACAGAATATGGCGCATTATAAGGAACCGTTCCTGCATATGATGGATACCCACCATGAGGATATGTTCCTTCATAGGATGGATAACCATAAGCGGCACGTTGCCATCCGGTCAGACCGGTTGCGTAGAACCGGTTACGACGACCCCAGCCCCCGCCACGACCAAAACCTCTGCCAAATCCGGAACTCATATACCCGGGTGCCGGATATCCTGCACATAAACCCGCTGCTCTACCTGTCATCGGACCTAATCCTGCCGGTCCTGTTCCATCTCCACCTGGCATAATAAATACCTCCTCACATATAGTTTCTAAGCGCTCAACCTTTGAGACCTCTGAAAAATACGCATACTGTCATTACTAACACAGCGAAGCAATCTCAAATTCTCTGTGATTATGAATAGATTGTCACGTCGCTTCGCTTCTCGCAATGACTTGAGAGGTATTCCCCAAAGGGCTCCTTTTAGCAGCTAACTTTAAGATGAACACTTATAATTTATAAATTTAACGATTACGGCCTTGGCCCTGTCCGCCACGTCCGCGACCCTGACCTCGTCCCGTCTTACGTCCTTGTCCTTGACCGCCTCGACCGATTCCCAAACCTCTCCCCAGTCTACGAAGTAATCCAATATTCTCACCAGGATCTGGGTTCTCTTCTATTCCCGTCCCAGATGCTCCTAGACTGCGACCTGTTTGTGGCCCCTGCCCCAGCGGTCCTGTTCTGTCTCCTCTCGGCATAACATTATTTCCTTTTTTTCTTCATTATGTAAAATTAATTTATCACCAACCATACAAAAAGCGGCCACGACCAAATCCACGACCTCTGCCAAACCTGCCTCTTCCAAAACCTCTGCCAAATCTAAAGGGTCTTCCATAGCCACCATAGTATACTGGTGGTCCATAGGGAACATATCCCCCCGAATAGACTGGCGCTATATTATCATAGGAAGCACCTCCCCAAAAACCTCTACCCGAGACAGGACTCATATACCCGGGCGCCGGATACCCTGCACAGAAACCGGCTGCTCTACCTGTCATTGGACCCAATCCCATAGGACCTGTTCTATCTCCACCTGGCATCAAAGTCACCTCCTTTTACTCAATTCCTTACCTGTTATTTTAACATTATCAAAAATCGTGCCAGAAGTTTATGAAATTCGCTCAAGGCATAAATTGCTTCATTTCAAACACTTGTAAGTATTGCTGTCTGATAAAAATAAAGTTCAGATGCAATTATGCTACTTATGTTTAAAAGGAATGTCGCAAATATGCACTGCATTGGTCCTAAATCCAGTGCCCCTCGACAGTGGCTCCTGTCACCTCTTCTAAACGACCATCCTTCCATTCGGAAAGAGCATCCCGGACAGTTTCAACGCCTTTATCAATAATAAAAACCTTAATGGAAGCCGTGCTCAGTGTCTTGAAAGCATTGGGTCCGACATTTCCGGTCAAAATAACTTCGACTCCCAGGTTAGCTACATTCTGGCCAGCCTGTATCCCGGCACCCTGGGCAATATCTACATTCTGTTTGTTGTCATGCGCTTCAAAGGTATCTGTTTCAGAGTCAACAACGATAAACCACTTAGCTCGCCCGAAACTACGATCCACTTTACTGAAGAGATCCTTACCGTAGGAAGTAATTGCTATTTTCATCTCCATTTTCCTTTCTTTCCACCTTGATGCCGCCATCCCCCTCCTCTGCCCATCCATCCACCTGGACAACAGCCAGGCAACAGGAAATGTGCATCCAGTAAACGACCGGCGAAATAAGCCTCTATCACCTCATCTACCGCACCTTTTATGAAAGGTATTATTTTAATTCCGGACGCTATGATCATATTTCCCAAAGGTCTTGATATTGCCCCGCAGACCAAAACTTCCACATCCAGCTCTCTCAGTCTGGCGGCCTTGCTTATGATGGCACTTTCAATAAATTTGAGTTCTGAACGGTTTTTTATCTGTCCCGCTTTAACATCGATTATTGTAAGCTGGTCTGCAAAATCAAAAACTGTTGAAACACTGTTACCCCAGACAGATATAGCAATCTTCATATTTCCTCACTCCCACTATAAATGAAGAATCATCAAGAAATATGCCAATCGCACCATACTTTCGTTATATAAAGCAATCATTCTTTTATTATAGGTAGTTAGAGCGTGTTATGAAGAGAAGAATATGAAAATGATATGCATCACCGCAACCATTTCACTCAAGAGGAGTAGCATAACTGCTACCCTTGTTGGTAGTAATTGAAGCTCCCCGCCACAAGCAGCGGGGAACGAAGTAATTCGAAGAATAATGCGCTCGCTGTTCAGTTCAATTTATTGTTTGTCGGGAATTTTGATATTCAGAGATTTGATCTTCCGGAAAAGTGTACTTTTGTGAATACCAAGTTCTTTGGCTGTCTTTAGTCGGTTCCAATTATTTCTCCGCAGAGCATTGGTTAAAAATATTGCTTCCATATCCTTGAAAGTTATAGTTTCTTCATGTCTGGAGTAATCAAAATCGTCTGACATGCATAAAGGTTCCGGAAGATGTTCTTTTTGAATCATAGGGGTTTTGCAAAGGATAAAAGAACGTTCAATGATATTCTTTAATTCTCTTATATTCCCCGGATAATCATGTGACATCATACAGGCAAGGGCCTCGTCGGTCATTCCGGTAATCTCTCTGCCTTGGATTGTACTAAAGCTTTTAATAAAATGGTCAACCAGTAAGGGTATATCTTCTTTTCTTTCACGCAAAGGGGGTAATCCTAATTTTATCACATTGATCCGATAATAAAGATCTTCTCTAAATGTTCCCTTCTTTACCAGTCCCTCTAATTTTTTGTTTGTTGCGGTAATTATCCGAACATCGGTTTTCATACTTTCAACTGCGCCGAGAGGTTCGTATGTTTTATCCTGAAGAACGCGTAATAGCCGAACCTGGAGGGCGGGGGATATATCACCAATTTCATCCAGAAATATTGTGCCTTTATGGGCAAGCTTAAATCTTCCGGGTTTGTCCTTTTTTGCGTCCGTAAATGCCCCTGCCTTATAGCCAAAAAGCTCGGACTCCAGTAATGTGTCGGGCATTGCTCCACAATTGACTATGATAAAAGAGTTGTTTTTTCTTGGACTTAAATTGTGAATCGCACGGGCAAAGAGTTCTTTCCCCGTTCCGCTTTCTCCCTCAATCAAAACTGTAGTTAAACTATCGGCAATATCAGGCAGGATATTGAACAAATCATGCATCGTATGATTATTCGATATAATATCCTCAAAAGTGTATCTCCGTTCGATTTCCTTCCTCAGTTTTTCGACGATACTCATATCTCTGAACGTTTCAACGGCACCGATTACTTTTTTATGTTCATCTTTCAGCAGTGCCGTGGAGATACTGATTGGAGTTCTCTCACCGATGGCGTTTATTATATATACCGTCTTATTTACAACAGGTTCTCCAGTGGCCTTAGTGTGACGCATTGCACAGTCTCGCTCGCATATTTCAGCCTTCAATACATCCTTGCATAGCTGCCCGATTGCTTCTTCCCGAGCTACGCCAGTTATTCTTACGGCTGCTTTATTAAAAGAAGTGATCCGCCACTGGTGATCAACCGTAAAGACTCCATCGGTAATCGAATCAAGGATAATATCTCTTTCTTTTCCAGATTTAATCTTGTCCATAAAAAAAGTATAGGGAAACGACGCCTGTATGTCAATGATGAAGTAACCAATCCATATTATGCCAATTGTAAAACTGCTAAATTTTGACAGGATCCAAATTAAGTTGCCCGCGATTACAATTATTGGTAAGCTGAGTGTTTCTGCCACACCTGAAAACAAAACGGCTGCAAGAACACTTACTGTTCTTGCAGCCGATATATCCTGGCTCCCCAGCGCGGACTCGAACCACGGACCCGATGGTTAACAGCCATCTGCTCTACCAACTGAGCTACTGGGGAACATTAGAAAAACCCTTTTAGGGTAGCATAATTTTCAAAAAATGAAAATAGGGTTCTGAAAACGAACCAGAATTTATGGGGAATAAGTTAAATATAATTTTTCTGCCAATTAGAGTATAAGAGTCTGTTCCAAATGGCATGAACCATATTAAAGTTTGCCCCGTTGGACAGAAAAACTTATCCAGCGGGGCAAGAAAAACTTCTTATCGCCTAAAATCTCTCTGCTCTACTTGCAGGTCACACAGGTAGACAGTTTGCTCATTGGCACACCGGTTGTCTGGCTTATATATTCCAGCTGATCCTTCGGGGCAAAATACCTTCCGCATACATCGCAGGCAACCATCTTGAAGACCTTGTCCCAGATAACCCGTTTGCCTTCAGCTTCCTCCATCTTCACATATCCCGTCGGACAAACATAAGCACATGAACCACATCCTATGCAACGATTAGGATCAAACTCAATCTCAGGCTCATCTATATCACGGCCAAGTCCTCTATCTCGAAATGTAAGCGCGCATACCTCTACTACCTCTTCACATGCCCTCACACATAACCCGCAAAGGATACAGTCATTATCCCCGGCCTTCGCATCCGACACATCAACTCCCAGTTTCAAGGCCACATCTCGAACTACCGTAGTTGTGGGATATTTATAATAAAGCAACTGTGCAGCAAATTTCCTGCTTTCCTGCACTTTTTTTGAATCTGTTTTTACTTCCATCCCATTTTCAACAACGGTCTCGCATGAAGCCGCCAGTTTCCACTTACCATTTGCTTTTATCTCTACCGTGCAGAGGCGGCAAGCACCAAATGAACTGAGTTCTTCATGATAGCAAAGAGTAGGCACTGCGATGTTCAAATCCTTCAAATTTTCCAGTATGGTCGAATCCTCTTTTACCTTGATTTTACGCCCATCTATAACCATGTTTACCATCACACAATCCCCTTATTAAATTAGTGTTTTCAGTTTAAAAGCCTATGCCCAAACCATAAGCCTGTAACACCTCAAGCAACGATCGGCCTCACACATGGCTTCGGGAACACTATATCCTTCTTCGACTTCTTCAAAACTTCCAACACGTTTATCCACATCCAGTAAACCAGCTTTTTCGGCAGCTACCTTCGCGATATAGCCCTGCCCTCTCTGTTGCTTTAAATCGATACCTTCAAAAGAAATTTCTTCGCTTACGCTCTCTCCACGAAGATAACAATCTATGCTTTGAGCCACCTTGTTTCCCGCATCCAGTGCATCAATGAGAATGGCTGGACCGGTAACACAGTCACCACCGGCAAATACACCTTCAACGTTTGTCATATAGCTTACCGGGTCAACCTTAAATGTTCCCCAGTCAGTAAGTTCAAACTTGTCCTTACCAGCCACTGCAAACAATTCAGTTTTCTGACCTATAGCGGGTATAACCATATCTAAATCCATTGTAAATTCAGACCCCTTGACAGGAACCGGCCTTCTCCTCCCGCTTTCATCAGGTTCGCCGAGTTTCATTTTTATACATTCCAGCCCTGTAACCTTCCCATTTTTTGCCAGTATCTTTACAGGAGTCATCAGGAAGTTGATTTTAATACCTTCATGTTCTGCTTCTTCTATCTCTTCGACATTCGCCGGCATCTCGGCCCTCGATCTTCTATAAATGATCTGAACATCTTCAAAGCCGAGCCTGAAACAGCTACGGGCACAGTCAATAGCGGTATTACCACCGCCTACAACGGCTACCTTCTTTTTGGGCTGAATCTTCTTTCCGAGGTTCATATCCCTTAAAAATTCGACACCATCAACAAACCCTTCGTAGCCCTGATCTTCCCCCTCGGCACCGATGTTAGTCCCTAAATGAGATCCAATAGCGGCAAATACAGCTTTATAACCCTGTTTCCTCAGGTCTCCCAAACTCAGCTTTTCAACCTTCGTATTCAGCTTTATCTCGACACCCATTCGCTTGATAACGTCTATCTCATGGCCGAGGACATCCTCGGGGAGACGATAATCGGGAATTCCCACAGCGGCCATTCCGCCTGCACGGGGCAGCGCCTCAAAAATGGTAACCTGATACCCCATGGAACGGAGATGATAGGCGGCGGCCAGTCCTGCCGGACCACCACCGATAATCGCAACTTTTTCTTCTTTTTCTTCAGCGGGAAATCCCAAGGAGCTGGAGCCTTCCTGCAAATCATAATCAGCGGCCGCTCTCTTCAGTGTTCGAATAGAAAGTGCCTCGTCTATATCTTTACGCACACAGGCATCCTCACACGGATGAGTACAGACACGACCTATCACACCGGGCAGGATACATTTTTCACGGATCAAATCGAGCGCTTCTTCAAACCTGAAGTTTTTGATCAGCTCAATGTAGCCGGGAACATCCACACTTGCCGGACACGCCTCCATACAGGGAGCGGTAACAGCAGACGAGTATTCCTTCATCTCCAGTTTCTTTTCACCCTTGATCAGGGATTCAAAATCTGTTTTATAACCCTTAATGGCATCCAGTACAGGAAAAAGAACAGACTGGCCATAATTACACTTGCTGTTCTCGGATACTCCCCCGACGATCTCTTCGACTTCGGAAAGGGCTTGTTTGTTTCCATCACCCTCTGCCATCTTTCCAAAGATATCCAGAAGCTTGTCGATCCCTATCCTGCAAACGGAACATTCACCACAGGAGAGTTTTCTTGCTTCCTTCAGATAATTTATTGTCAGGGATACGACGTCTGCACCTGGGTCCATCACCACAAGACCGTTCCAGCCCATCACTGCCGATACACCATCGCCGAACTGGGCAGGAAATTTAATGTCCAATGACTTTGCAGCCTTCGACACCTTACCTTTCCTATTATCAACGATCTTACCGTTCCAACTGCTAAATGAAACTGTCTTCATTCTTATGTCACCCTATCCTATTCATTTTATCTTTTGTTTTTATTGCCTCCCTGCCTTCAACCCAATTCATCCCAGGACTGCAAACTATCAACCTTATTCTTTATTTTATTACACTCCATAATCACTCTTGCCTGAATCTCTTCTATCTTTTCAGGTGTAAGATGCCTGAACCTGCCCTGCGGTTTTAAGTAGTCTATAACAGGTCGGAGTGGTTCCAGCATATCAACAGTTATTTTGTATTTGCCATTTTCTACCTCGTACAACGGGCACACACCAGTTTCAACAGCCAGCCGCCCTATCTTGATACAATCTCCCATTGGCAACCTCCATCCCGTAGGACAGGGCGCCATACAGTGGATGTAACACGGGCCTTTAATCTCTCTTGCCTTTTTAACCTTATTCATAAAGTCAAATGGATAACTGACGCAGGCCGTAGCAACATATGGCACATTGTGAGCCAGAATGATTTCAGTAACATTTTTCTTCCATGCCTTTTTCCCAAAGCTTTCATCACCTGCAGGGGCAGTGGTTGTCGATGCCCCGAAGGGTGTGGCGCCGGAACGCTGTATGCCTGTATTCATATAGGCCTCATTGTCAAAACAGACATAGAGCATATCATGCCCCCTCTCCATGGCTCCGGACAGGGCCTGCAATCCAATATCAACGGTACCGCCATCTCCTCCGATAGAGACTGTTTGTACGTATCTATCCGCAATTTTTCCCTTGCGCCGCAAAGCCTTTAGAGCGGACTCAACACCCGCTCCCACCGACGCTGAATTGGGAAATGCCACATGTATCCAGGGAAGATTCCATGCCGTTGTAGGATACATGCATGCGGTGACTTCCATGCAACCTGTAGCATTGGTAACTATTGTATCCCTACCCATGGCCTTGCACATTAAACGAATGGCCAGGGCCTCTCCGCACCCCCCACAGGCACGGTGCCCGGCAGCATAGAACTCCTCTTGGTCCACCAATCTTGGGGCATATACATCAAAATTTTCTATAATACTCATCATGACCCCCTCGCTCCATAAATTTCATATGCTTTTTCGGGTTTCCCCTTCTTTGCCTTACTTGCTTCTTTTCCCATCTTAATGAAATCTTCCACGGTAACGTCACGTCCACCGAGACCGATAATATAGTTAGTTATAGCAGGAGCATCCGGCTCATCATAGAGGAGCGCTTTAATCTCTGCACCAACAGGACCTGCCGTACCTCCATAAGAAACCGCTCTGTCCATAACGGCCAAAGCTTTTGCGCCTTTAACAGCTTTTTTAAACTCTTCGGATGGAAAGGGTCTCCAGAGCTTAAGATCCAGCAACCCGACAGACATTCCTTCTTTGCACATTTCATCAACGGCTACTGACGCGGTTTCGGTCATAGAACCCATGGTAAGCAACAGGACATCGGCCCCTTTTGCACCATAGGATATTATCGGTTCATACTTGCGGCCAAAGGCCTTTTCCCAGTCTTTCCATACCTCCAGAATGACCTTTTTGGAATTTATCACAGCCTCATCCTGAGCCTTCTTAAACTCATTGAATACATCCGGCATCCCCAGGGAACCCATGGAGACTATGTTGTCTGGATGAACGGCGGCATAAGGTTTATATGCCGGAAGGAATTTGTCGACTTGCGCCTGGGTGGGAAACACTATCGGTTCAACCATATGTGTTAGCTGAAATCCATCGAGATTAACAAATATGGGCAACATGACATCTCTATTCTCGGCGATTTTGAATGCCTGAATCACCATGTCTATCACTTCCTGCCCATTTGCCGCAAATACCGCGAGCCAGCCCATATCTCTTTGCGACATGATATCACTGTGATCATTCCATATATTGATGGGACCGGATAATGCCCGGTTGCCAAGCGCCGTCACAATGGGGAGCCTCATGGCCGATACAATCGGTATAATCTCACCCATATACAGCAGGCCCTGAGAACTTGTTGCCGTGAATACCCTTGCCCCAGCGCCTGAAGCGCCGCAACAGGCGCTCATCGCGGAATGTTCAGACTCCGTGCAGATAAACTCGCAATCAAGCCTCCCCTCCGCAACGATATCAGATAAGTGTTCCGGCATATGCGTATTGGGCGTAATGGGGTAAGCAGCAATAACATCAGGCCTACACAACGCAACCGCTTCCGCAGCAGCGAAAGCTATTTCCATACCAGCTTGTTTAGCCATAGCTTAACCCTCCTCTATCATGGTTATGGCGCCCGGCCAGCATTCATGGGCACAAATACCACAACCCTTACAGTAATCCAGATCTGCCATAAAATATCCGTCTTCATTCTGTGAAATACACCCCTCAGGACAGAATATATAACAGATACCGCATTTGATGCATTTATTGGTATCATACACGGGCCTCTCCGACCTCCAAGTTCCTGTATGATATTCCCTCGTACTTCCCGGCCTGAATACCATGCCTCCGGGAATTAACTCTTGCCAGGTTTCTGGCCCCTTTTTATCTGCCATCACAATACCTCACAACCTTTATTTGCTCTTCAGTTAATCTTAACCTCATCATGAGCCCGTTTCATGGCATTCAGGTTCTTCTGCGCGATCCTGCCGAACCTGTGCTTCATCGGACCATCTACCGAACTCAGTTTCACCATCTTGGCTACCTTAATCAAAGCCCCCAGCATAGTAGTATTCGTAATCGGAACACCCAGTTCCTTCCGGGCTATCCCTGAGGCATCTACAGTAGCCACTGTCCCCCCAAACTTGAGTTCCTTTTTCAGCTCATCAGGAGATTTCAGTGTATTCATAATAAGCACACCATCCGGCTTCAACCCCTCGATTACATTGACCGCATTCACAAGACTCTCATCAAGAACGACCACAACATCGGGGTTATATATGCCAGACCTGACCTTTATCTGCTTATCATCAACCCGGTTAAATGCTATTACCGGAGCCCCTCTCCTTTCGGCACCAAAGTTTGGAAAACCCTGAGCAAATTTACCTTCCTCAATAGCAGTCAACGTCAATACCTCCACCGAAGTGACTGCTCCCTGCCCACCTCTTCCATGCCATCTTACTTCAATCATGAGACTAATCTCCCCTACATTAGATTATTAAACAAAAAAGTGAACGTTTAAACCGCCATTTAGTATAACAACCAAACTTTCTTGTCAAGATTTTTTTAAATAATTTTGATAAAATCCCTTGCCTTTTTCTGCACCTCATGATGGAAGCACGCTCTGTACTGGTTCTTCGCGCCTGATAAAAAACACAGACTATCAAGACAAAGATATGTTTTTCTCACTCACATCACATTCCCCGACGGAATTCAATCGCCTTTGCCAGTGTCATCTTGTCCATATATTTAAGATCTCCACCCACCGGCACACCAAGGGCAATTCTGGTCACTTCTATTCCTTTATCCCTGACAAGTTTTGAAACGAGCAGTGCGGTCGATTCACCCTGAACGCTTGGATTGGTTGCTACAATAATCTCCTTAACATCATCACTTAATACCCTCTCTAAAAGTTCTTTAAGTTTCAGTTGGTCCGGCCCGATCCCGTCGAGCGGTGATAAAATTCCATGAAGGACATGGTACGTACCACTGAAGCTGCCGCTCTCCTCTATCGCCATCAGTGAATTCGGTTCCTCTACAACACATATGACTTTTTTGTCACGTGAGGTATCTTTACATATTTCACAAAGATCCCCCTCTGACAGATTGAAACAGACGGAACAGAACCGGATTTTCTCCTTGACCTCGATAATGCTTTGAGCAAGTCTTCTCGCATCATCATCAGAGGCACGAAGGATGAATGTAGCCAATCTCGTTGCAGTCTTCTCCCCTATCCCGGGAAACCTGCTGAGTTCACCAATTAGACGCCTTATCGGAGGAGCATAACCTCTCATTTTAAAAGCTCCTCTATGTCAAGCCTGGGATATTAAGGCCGCCCGTTATCTTTGACATCTCTGTCGAAACCATTTCCTGAGCCCTGCGTATCCCCTCATTTACGGCTGCCACAACGAGATCCTGAAGCATCTCTATATCTTCTGGATCAACAATATCTTTTTCAACTTTGAGTGATACCAGTTCATACTTTCCGTTAACAACGGCGGTTACCATCCCCCCTCCGGCTGTCACCTCAACAGTTCTGGATTCCATCTCTTCCTGAAGACGTGCAATCTTTGCCTGCATCTTCTGGGCCTGTTTCATTATATTTCCGAAATTCTGTGCCAATATACCTACCTCCTGAAATCTTAATTATTATTCTTATATAAAATGTTGTCTTGTTCCAACACTAATGGTTGCCCTATTTTTAACACTGCTACGTTGAATCCCATCAACTACCACTAACACGCCCGGTACCACCCGTAATCAATGATTACCTCTCGGAATAACTTCTTTCACTTCGGCACCCTCAAATACATCCAGAACCTTTTGCAACAGCGGCTGGTTCAGAGCTTCCTTCTTTATATTGTCGATCCTGCTGTTCCGGGCCTGGGCAAACCCATTTCCATTCATGTAGCTGCTGTCTTCCGGATCCGGCTCAACCGACTCGATTCTTACGACTACATTCTCCAGGAAAAAATCCTTCGATATCTCAGTCAGACGATCCTTTTGAATTTTCTCATTTATATAATCGAGAAAAACATACCCGCGTGGAAACCCTATACGTAAACACCTGTTTTCATACCCCAAAAATTTTCCCGGCTCAATTTTGGACCAGAGTGGAAAACTCTCCTTCTTTACAAGGCTCTTAAAGTCTTCCCAGAGATTCTCAAGATTCATTTCTTCTTTGATTTCGTATCTCGCACGACCCTTTTCAGATAATTTCTCAAAAACGTTCAAAGGTTTCTGAGAGGATTTTGTGGAAAGGTCTTCTCCCGAAAACAGCTTTCTCTCAAGGTTTTCCATCTTTCCTAATATCTCGTCGACCGGTATCATCGGTTCAAGATAGGCCATCTTCACAAGAAGAAGTTCAATATTCAATCGCGGATTAATACTCCTTCTGATATCTTCTTCTTCGCCAATAAGGACATCCAACAGGCGTTGAAGGGTCTCCATGGAAACGCCCTCTACCTGTTCTTTCAACTTATCAATCTCACTTTCACCCAGACCGACAAGGGAAACATCGTCCCCCAACACCTTTGTCAAAAGTAAATTCCTGAAATGACCCATGAGCACCTGGTAAAAGTATTTCATGTCCAGGCCTGAGTAATACCCTTCATCAATTATCTTCAGACATGCACCTGCGTTTCTTTCAAAAACTGCCGCAGAAAGATCAGAGAGAAGACCTCTATCGGTGAGACCGAGAAGTTCTTTTATGCCACCATCCTCAATATCGGTACCGGCATAGGATATTACCTGATCAAATATGCTCTGGGCATCCCGCATACTGCCGTCCCCACCCTCGGCAATCCAGGCAAGACCGGTTTCACTTATAGTTATGTTTTCCTGGCTGGCAATATGGCGCAATTTATCAATGATAAGTTTTTGGGGTATCCTCTTGAAGTCAAAACTCTGACATCTCGAAAGTATAGTCGCCGGAACCCTGTGTTTTTCTGTCGTGGCAAATATGAAAATTACATGGGACGGAGGTTCCTCAAGAGTTTTGAGGAGCGCGTTAAATGCCTCCTTTGTCAGCATATGTACTTCATCGATTATATAAACCTTGTAGCGTGAAGATGCCGGAGAAAATTTTACATTTTCTCGCAGTTCCCTTATCTCATCTATTCCTCTGTTTGACGCCCCGTCAATCTCGTAAACGTCCAGAGACGTTCCTGCAGTTATCTCCATGCAATTGGTGCATCCATTACAGGGAGTTTCTATGGGACCTTTCTCGCAATTAAGGGCCTTGGCCAGGATGCGTGCTATGGATGTCTTCCCAACACCTCTGGGACCGCTGAAAATAAAGGCATGTGCGACACGGCCGTGACTAATGGCGTTCTGGAGAGTTTTCACCACATGATCCTGCCCAACAACATCTTCAAAAACCTGTGGTCTCCATTTTCGGGCGATGACAAGATATTCCATGAACCATTCCTAATAAGGCAAGCTGAGCGATAATAGACAATAAATGATAGCCAGGTTACCCGCGGCACACGTTGGTAATTGCTGCCGCTGCTTCCTTCCGGACCTGACGGGGTTCACAACCCTCCGTTGCACGGGACCCGGCTATCAAATCAAGATTGCAAATAAGGCACAGAGACTCAAAGGCACAAAATAGCACAACCCTTCAGGGTTGCTGAATTAAACAGGGCTAAAGCCCGGTGCTACAAGCTGACCCCTGATCCCTGAATGAGCCAATAACTGGCGGAGAGAGGGGGATTCGAACCCCCGGTACACCTTTGTGGGCATACACACGATTTCCAGTCGTGCTCCTTAAGCCAGCTCGGACATCTCTCCACAAGGCGGCAAAGCCGCATTTAAAAAGTGCCTAAAGTTAACTAAAGTTAACTGATCAAAATCTTTAACTTTAGGCACTTTAGCTCACTTTAGTTCACTTCACACTTTTAACTCTTGATGGCGGAGAGGGTGGGATTCGAACCCACGTGAGAGCTTTTGGCCCTCTAATCGATTTCGAGTCGACCCCGTTATGACCACTTCGGTACCTCTCCACTTAAAGATCAAAATGAAAAGTGAAGCTCCCCGCCCACAGGCGGGGCTTCCCGGTAAGGAATATGTTTCTTTTATATTGCGCCCCTTATCCCGCCTACAAGGCGGGACTTACGGGTGCGCTCCCGGTCAAACGTTACAAAGCGAGTGATTTTACCCTCTTTTCACGAAAAAATCTACTCAAAATATCGGCACACTCATCCTCCAGAATGCCACGTGTTATCTTTACGGAATGATTTAGTTTTTTGTCATCAAGGATGCGATAAAGAGAAAACACTCCCCCTCTGCGCGGATCATCCGCGCCAAATACAACCCTGGAAATCCTTGCCTGTATTATAGCTCCGGCACACATAACACATGGCTCAAGAGTTACGTAAAGCGTTGTCCCGGCAAGTCGATAATTTCCGATCTTGTCCCCGGCTTTGCGGATAGCCATAATCTCCGCATGAGCAGAGGGATCGTTCATCACGATGGAGCTGTTGTGCGCCTTAGCAAGTATATCATCTCCCCGGATGATTACAGCACCGACAGGAACCTCTCCGGCTGCATACGCTGCCCTTGCCTCTTCGAGTGCAAGCCTGATGAACCCTTCATCGTTGTTTTTCATTTACAAGAATAAAATATCAGTTATTCCTCTTTGTCAAGTTAAATGATATTTTCAAACAGTATATCTGCTTGATTTTCACCCCACAATTAAAATATATTATAGATACTATAAAATAAGAGCGCCAAATATGCTTTCAAAAAAATTAGTACTTACATTTGTATCGTTTTCTCTGGCCATCCATATCGCCATTCTAACAGCAGTAGGAATAATTGATGGGCGGAGGAATCATCAGATAAGCGTTTTTACAGTCGACTTTAAAGAACCATTAAAAGACGACGAAAGTGCCACGAATAAAGAAAGAAAGGGTAATTCGCCCACTGGACATGAGGATGCTGAGGATAAGTCTGGAGAAACTATCAACACCAAAAGTTATGAGAGGGAAGATACCGTCAATCTCGGCAGCAGGAATACAAAGTACTATTCTTACCTTACGAAATTGAAAGAAAATATAAAGAAGAACTGGCTATATCCCAAACAGGCTTATATCCGGAAGGAAGAGGGAACCACCGTTGTTAAATTCTCCATTGTAGAAGATGGATCCCTCATAGACATTTGCATAATCGCATCCTCCGGATTCAAATCTCTTGACACGGAGGCACTCAATGTTGTCAAATTATGTGCCCCTTACACTCCCCTTCCTAAAAACTTCAATCTGTCAAAACTTAATATAGTGGCAAATTTTCAGTACGGGCTGGCCGATTGAAGTATTATTAAATCTATCATTTACAGCTGGAATGATCTTTTAGAATTTTAAACCCATGAACAATGAGACAAAAATTATATTCTTTACCTGCGTAGGCCATTTCTTTTTTCATTTCTATGAAATGATATTCCCCGCTTTGGCTATCCCCCTTATGATTTCACTAAAGATGACCCTGCCGGAAGTGCTGAAATTGAGCTTCTTCATGTATCTTTTGTTGGGATTAGGTGCACTGCCCTGGGGAATTGTCTCCGATCACTACGGCAATCGCAGGAGTCTGATAATTTTTTTTATTGGAACAGGAACTGGAGCAATCCTTACCGCCTTTTCAGACTCTGGAACATCGATCATGTTATCCCTCGCTATAATAGGTTTTTTTGCAAGTATTTATCACCCGGCCGGGATGGGCCTGATTTCTCTCGGTACACGAAACAGGGGTATGGCCCTCGGCATCAACGGGGTTGCCGGTAACATAGGGCTTGCTACCGCCCCCTTTGCAGCAGGTCTATTAAACTGGCAGGTTGGATGGCATATAACGTATTTACTTATCGGACTGTTCAGCATATTTTGGGGAATTATCCTCTACTTTAAGGACATTGATGAAACACCGATAACACACGATAACGAAAACATGGCAAACGCCGGAGCGAACAATAATTATCTTAAGTACTTCCTGATCTTATGCGTGGCTATGACGCTTGCCGGACTTGTTTACAGGGCAAACAGTTTGGTCCTGCCCGCTTATCTTGAATTCAAGGCAAGTTTTCTCTGGAAACTTTTCCAAAGTATCGACTCTACTAATATTGAAGGTACAAAGACCATGGCGGCCACACTGTTGGCTTCATCCATTTACACGGTGGGTATCTTCGGACAACTTGTCGGTGGAAAACTGGCCGACAAATACGATCTTCGCTGGCTTTATCTGTCCTTCCACACACTGAGTCTGCCATTTCTTATCTTTATGGGTATCTTAAGTGAGCAATTACTGGTGGTCTCTGCCGGATTTTACCTTTTTTTTGCTCTCGGTATGCAGCCAATCGAGAACAGCCTGGTTGCTAAATGTACACCGAACAGATGGAGAAGTACAGGCTACGGGATAAAATTTATCCTCACCTTTGGAGTAGGATCTACTGCTGTCTACTTAGTCGGCTGGATAAGGGAGTTATGGAGCCTCAACGTAGTCTATTTTTTTTCAGGGGGAATCGTCGCTCTCATACTGCTTTGCATAACATGCCTTATCTTTTTTTCACGGGGAATAACCTGCAAAAACATTCCCTAAAACCTCTTATGGACAGGGGCCGGCCTTGCAAGACCCCCCTGTACGAGACAATAATAATTAGAAGAATTTATAAATAAGGGAGAGTATAGAGAGGATAATGATACCTGTAATAACCAAGTATATCTTACTGAAGGTTACCGATCCCAGAATAAAATGCCCGCAGTTTTTACATACCGTTCTTTTCGATTCTATCGGTTTCTTACAATTAGGACACAGGGCTATTTTTCCCGTTTCGAGGAGTTTTCTCGCGGAGCTTTTTTTAATTTCCTCATTGACATCATATCTCCATTCACAATCAAATGTCGGACATTTCCCTTTAAGTGGCATATTGTCCGACCAGACAAAACTTCTCAGGCATTCAGGACACTCAATTTTTAACATGAGGTTTCTCCCTCTCTTTTCTCTTTTTTTGATGGCTTCCAACTCTATAAAGGACGATCAAGCTTCAGGGGGCTTTTCAGAAAATATTGCTGCAACCTTCTGGCTAAGGTAGAGTCGCATATTATTAGGATATTTTGAAATTAACGAAGTAAAAAAAGTGGATTTGGGGTCTGTTGAACCTCTGCCCCGACCGGGAGCGCATCCCGCAAGGGGGCGCAATGTAAAATAAACATATTCTTTACCGGGAGACTTCCGCCCTGTGGGCGGGGAGTTTCACATCACGATTTTTTATCTGTCAAAAAATATTTTTTCGAAGAATTCCTGTTTTTTCTTGGGATAGTACAGTGTCCCCTCATGGTCAACTATGAGTGTCCCGTCAAGATGATCAAGTTCGTGCTGTACGATACGAGCAAGAAAACCGGTGTACCGCTTGCTTATCTTCTTCCCGTGAATATCATAGGCCCTGACCTTTATTTCAGTAAACCTGCTTACCTCAACCTGTACTCCAGGACATGAAAGACATCCCTCGGTACCTTTCTCCATCTCTCCCCGGCTCTGGGTAATGCGGGGATTAATGAGAACATCATAGTCATCTTCGCTTCTTATCGGGGTCTTTTCATCAAGCCCCCTCGTTCTGAAGGCAACAATTCTTTTACTTATCCCGATCTGCGGAGCAGCAAGACCGAAGGCATCGTCCCTTTCTAGAAAGGCATTTACGACCGTTTTTATATCTTTTTTGCCTTCGTCATCAAACGGGACGGGAATTTCATCTGAAGGACTTTTTAAAAGCCTTGCTTCTTCATCATTGATCTTTTCGTCTTTCCATAATGTCCAGATTTTAGTATTTGTCATAAGTTTCTTTCCTCATAAAATTAACCGCTACCATCATTCGATAGTTACTTTTACCACCATTCCATTCTCGTTTCAAGAAAATCGCAACCTCTTATATAGATATCGAATCTATAGATTCTTGATAATTTTATTCATGTCTGTTAGTGTCTTTCAGATTTTAATAGAAACATTATAACTGAAATTAAGAAAAGAGATTAGTTTTGATAAGTAAACTGATAACCAGAAAGGCCAGGCGGGAATTCGCAAGGACATTAAACTTTAGCAAAAAAGAAAAACCTGCTATTCCTCCGTGTGACTCAAAACAGATTCGCCTTCTTTATGCTCACATTCCATTTTGCGAGAAGCTTTGCCCTTACTGTTCCTTTAACCGTGTCGTCTTTGAGGAAACTCTATGCCGGGATTATTTCAATGCCCTCAGAAAAGAAGTGCTCCTCTACAAAGAAAACGGTTACAATTTTGACGGACTTTACGTAGGTGGAGGGACGCCTACCATCCTTATGGATGAGCTGGAGGAGACGCTCAAGCTCATCAGGAATTGTTTTCAAATTCGAGAAATTTCTGTAGAGACCAACCCGAATCACCTGACGGAAACAAATATTGAATCTCTGAAACGGGTCGGTGTAAACCGCCTATCCGTGGGCGTACAGAGTTTTGACGACGGTCTTCTGAAGGCAATGGACAGATACGGCAAATATGGAAGCGGCGAGGCGATTGCTGAACAACTTAAAGCGACACTGGGGCATTTTGACACATTGAATGCGGACATGATTTTCAATTTTTCTTCCCAGACACCTGAAATACTGAACAGAGACCTCGATATTCTTGTCGAGATGGAAATTGATCAAGTCACATACTATCCATTGATGGTTTCCGATTCCACACGAAAGACTATCATAAAAAAGCTCGGTCGAGTAGACTACCATAAGGAAAAGCGATTTTACCATCAGATCGTGGAGCGGCTGACCAGACACTATCATCTGTCATCGGCCTGGTGTTTCTCCAGGAAAGATTCAATGATCGACGAATATATTGTGGACTATGATGAGTATGCGGGTCTCGGGAGCGGTTCTATCGGATATTTAAACGGCACGTGTTATGCGAATACTTTTAATATCGAGAAATATATTGATCAGGTAAACCGGGGTGAAATTCCCCTTATGGCTTCCCGTAGTTTCACAAAGAGGGAACAGGTGCGCTACGATTTCATGATGAAGCTCTTTGGTATGGAACTTGATATCGCTCCTTTACAGAAAAAGTATGGTGCAGATTTCTACCGGTATATCTGGTATGATATTCTCGCATCGTTTTTAATTGACGGCCTCCGTTATAGGAGAGGCAGATTTTATCTGACGAACAGGGGCAGGTATTACTGGGTTATCATGATGCGGGAGTTTTTCACTGCGGTGAACAACTTTCGGGATTTTTGCCGTGCCGAGACGACAACAAACAAGGGTTAAACCCGCAGAACTTAAGGTAGGGTGCTATGCATAAGGAATCATTGAAAAAACTTCCCAAGATAGCTGAGATTATGCTCGTTTTGGAAAAGCGGGGAACACTTAAAAGGGCTCCACGAGATGTTGTGTTATCGACGTGCCGTTCCGTCGTAGGAGATGTAAGGGGGTTAATATTATCAGTGAAAGAGGATGATACCGATATCCGGGTTCCTTCACTTGATGAAGTGGCGGCCATGGTGGCTGAAAAAATAGAAAATATCAGGAAGTACAGTTTCCGTCGAGTGGTAAATGCTACAGGAATCATCTTACACACCAACCTGGGAAGAGCACCTCTCTGTAAAGAAGCCCTTGAGAGGATTTCAGAGGTGAGTTGCGGGTATTCAAATCTGGAGTTTGATCTTGAGAAAGGAAAACGAGGACTCCGATATGACCATGTCCAAAAGATTCTGTGTGAACTCTCGGGAGCAGAAGATGCACTGGTTGTCAACAACAACGCTGCCGCCGTATTACTTGTTCTGAATACCCTGTCCGAGGGGAAAGAGGCAATCGTATCAAGAGGTGAGCTTATTGAAATCGGCGGGGAGTTCCGTATTCCCGACGTTATGGAAAAAAGCGGAGCCATATTAAGAGAAGTAGGCACCACGAACAGAACCCATCTTTCAGATTATAATAATGCGGTCAATAAAAACACCGGTCTCATCTTAAAGGTTCACACAAGTAACTTCAGAATTGTCGGTTTCACCGAGGAGATAGGTCTTCCAGCACTGGCAGAAATTGGAAAACGTGAAGAGATCCCCGTGATGAATGACCTGGGAAGTGGCTGTTTCGTGGAACTGGACAGGTACGGTTTAGAAAAAGAACCTACCGTCCAGGAAGTTTTGAAAACGGGGGTAGATGTGGTGACCTTCAGCGGCGACAAGCTTTTGGGTGGCCCGCAGGCAGGGATTATACTGGGGAGCAGAAATATTTTGGAAAAAATAAAGAAAAATCCGCTCAACCGTGCCTTGCGGATAGACAAATTGACTCTTGCTGCCCTGGAAGCCACGATGAAACAATATCTGAACGGTGAAGGTGCCCTATCCAATATCAGGATACTCCGCGCGATAACAGAACCACTGGCCGATGTTGAGAAGAGGGCGGAAAAGCTTCTGACACTCTTGCAGGAGCTGGATAGCGAGGGGCTGGTTCTTACGCTGAAGAAGGGGGCATCCATGACCGGCGGCGGCGCTCTTCCCACGCAGGAGATTCCCACGATGCTTTTGAGTGTTAAATCGTCCCGTATTTCAGCAAACAGACTGGATGAGCACCTGAGACATTGTGATGTTCCCGTTGTTGTCAGAATATCTGAAGATGAGGTTCTTCTCGACTTGAGGACCATTGATGAAGAGGAATTTGCATTTATTAAGGCAGGATTGCAAAGCATTTACCTGCCGATTGCGAATTAATGATGTCTAAAGAGCAGGAAAAATTTCAATTCAGAGTCGCTGACAGTGAAAATGGGATGAGGGTCGATGTTTTTCTTTCCCTGCAGAACATTTCGCTGTCCCGCTCTCAAATAAAGAGAGTGGTAAATGAGGGGCTGGTTTGGGTTAATGATTTAAAGGTTAAAGCAGGTCACAGGCTGAAAGAAGGAAATACGGTCGTTCTTTTAAAGGAGGAGCCCAAAACATACGATGTACTTCCGGAGAACATTCCTCTTAATATTGTCTATGAAGATAAATCCCTTCTGGTAGTGGATAAGCCAGCCGGCATGGTCGTTCATCCGGCCGTGGGCAATTATCAGAGCACCCTCGTCAACGCCCTCCTTTTTCATTGCACGGATCTTTCAGGTATAGGAGGTGTCCTCAGGCCCGGGATAGTTCACCGTCTGGATAAAGGTACGTCAGGCCTGATGGTGGTGGCCAAATCGGACGAGGCTCACAGAGGGCTGGCAGAGCAATTCGAAAAGCACCTTGTGAAAAAGGTGTACAAAACCCTTGTTTATGGGGATGTGAGCGGGGAAGAAGACGTTATTGATTCACCGGTGGGAAGGCATCCTTCAGACCGGAAAAAGATGTCCACAAAAAGCAGGAGCGGCAAGGAGGCGATTACACGCTGGAAAGTAGTTGAACGGTATGGCGCTATCACCCTTCTCAATGTCGCAATTGAGACGGGTAGAACCCATCAGATAAGGGTTCACTTAAACGCTTCGGGTTATCCGGTAATTGGCGATACCGTTTACGGCAGTCCAAAAAGAGTCAACTCCATAAACGATAGTTTTCTCCGGGCAAGGGTAAAAGCCATGAGGAGGCAAGCCCTCCACTCAGCTATGATCGGGTTTTTGCATCCTATAACTGGGGATTATATGGAATTTTCATCCCCCCTGCCGGACGATATGGACAGCCTCTGTAAATATCTGCAGGAATATATTGCCCGAATATTCGCTACCTGAGCATGTAGTTATCTATGTTAAACTTTTCTCAAAAGAAGACAATACAATATATAGAATCGAATCTGCTCAAAGAGTGCGACTTTATTACTCACGCCTTTTGTACACGATGTGGTGGTGTGAGTGAGGGGATGTTTGCAAATCTCAACTTCAGTTTGCGGGAGGGAGATAAAGAGGAGATGGTCTCCCGAAACTGGGAGATACTCGCTTCCTCTTTTGATCTATCCGTAGAACAGCTTTTTATGGCAAAACAGGTTCATAAAGATGGGATATGTGTTCTCGATGATGATCCAGACTCAGTTCTCAGCGCTAAACGAGCTCCCGATTTCGATGCGATCATTTCGAACAGGCCACATCTGGCAATAGGAATACTGACCGCAGATTGTGTCCCTGTATTGCTGGTCGATATAACAAAGCGGGTAATAGGCGTTGTCCATGCCGGATGGAAAGGAACTTCCCTGAACATCGCGGCAAAGGCAGTTGACACTTTTGTAAGGAGATTTTCCTCCAGAACAACTGACATTATTGCCACCATCGGCCCGGCGATAGGACACTGTTGTTATCAGGTGGATGATGTAGTTTTTGAAGCAATGAAGGAAGCTGGGCACAGGGACTCTTTTTTTAGCAAATGTAACGAAAGGGGAAAGTGGATGTTCGATCTTCCGCTGGCAAACAGTCTCCAGATTCGAAATGCCGGAATTCCTTCGGAAAACATATCTATCGTAAATGTTTGTACATCCTGTCACTATGATGCTTTCTTTTCACACAGGCGGGACAGGGGAAATACCGGACGCCAGTTAAGCTTCATTTTTTTAAGATAGACTGTCTCGATTGTTGTGTCTATGTGAGATTTCGTCTAATATTTTAACGGTCATTTCGAGCGCAAAAAAACCTCTTGACATGTAGAAAAGTGTGGTATAGTAGTATCGGATATTTTGGAAAGACATATGGAAAGTCCTTCCTTTTTTAAGTTGTTCATAAGCTCAAGTTAGCTGCCTGTTATCTAAAATCCACGTTTGGCAAGTTCACGAAACGTTTACGTCTCTTTCTTTCCCTTAATGGAAGAAGATTGCGATTAATAAAACCTCATATTAAATATGTAGTAATTTCCCCTCATCGGCAAACGTGTGCAATATGCCTTCTTTCAAAGACGGCAAGTTTTGTGTTCCAAATAGAGTTTGTCTTAAGCTTTTAAGTTGTACTATCAAGATATTACATGAAAAAATTTCAGGAGAACGGTTCTTATGAATGTAGCAGAAATTAAAAAACAACCAATTAGTGAGCTTAGCAGTCTGGCAAAAGGGCTGAACGTCGTCGGTGTCAGCGGGATGAGGAGGCAGGATTTAATTTTTGCCATTCTACAGGCCCAGGCTGAGAAAAACGGAACAATTTTCGGAGAAGGTGTTCTGGAAACCTTGCCGGATGGTTTCGGTTTTCTCCGGGCGGTTGATTATAATTATCTTCCAAGTCCGGATGATATATATATCTCTCCCTCACAGATAAGGAGATTTAACCTGAGAACCGGAGATACTGTATCAGGAGAGGTCAGGCCTCCCAAAAACGGTGAAAAATATTTTGCCCTACTCAAGGTAAATTCTGTAAATTTCGGCAACCCCGAAGCAACCAGAGACAAGATTCTCTTTGACAACCTCACCCCGCTCTACCCTGAAGAAAAATTCAATCTGGAATGCGATCCTGAAAATTTATCAACAAGGATAATGGATCTCTTTGCACCCATCGGAAAAGGGCAACGGGGATTGATAGTATCGCCTCCCAGGGCGGGCAAAACCGTCTTGCTGCAAGATATAGCAAGAAGCATAACGACCAATCACAAAGAAGTAATCCCCATGGTACTCCTTATTGACGAACGTCCGGAGGAAGTTACGGATATGGAGCGGAATGTGGATGGGGAGGTTATCTCTTCGACCTTTGATGAACCGGCTACGCGGCATGTTCAGGTTGCGGAGATGGTTATTGAGAAGGCGAAGCGTCTGGTTGAGCATAAAAGAGATGTTGTCATTCTTCTCGATAGTATCACCCGACTTGCCAGGGCTTATAATACCGTTGTCCCCCCCAGCGGGAAGGTTTTATCTGGCGGTGTTGATTCCAACGCCCTGCACAAACCGAAGAGGTTCTTTGGTGCCGCGAGGAATATAGAAAACGGCGGCAGCCTGACTATCATTTCAACGGCCCTCATTGATACAGGAAGCAGGATGGATGAGGTTATTTTTGAAGAGTTTAAGGGAACCGGAAATATGGAGCTTCACCTGGATCGCAAGATTGCTGACAGAAGAGTTTTTCCCGCATTTGATCTGATCCGTTCCGGTACGAGAAAAGAGGAGATGTTAATACCAGCGGAGAACCTCAATAGAATATGGATACTGAGAAGGTTTCTCCAGGAGATGAACCCCGTAGAGGCTATGGAGTTTATTATCGGCAAAATCAGAAAATCTGAAAACAATCAGGAATTTCTTGACACAATGAACAAGTAAAAATTAAAAAGATATATCGACAGGAGATTATTATGAAAGAAGGAATTCATCCAGAATATGCAGAGGCTACGATAACATGTGTATGTGGAAATGTTATTACAACTAAGTCTACCAAGAAGGAAATTAAGGTGGAAATATGTTCCATGTGTCATCCCTTCATGACCGGCAAACAGAAAATCGTTGATACTGCAGGTAGGATAGAACGGTTTAATAAAAAATACGGGCGCACGATGGAAAAGTCCGGGTAATTTTTTGATCGAGTTTAACATCACAACAATGGAAACGACTTTTTACTCTTTGCCAATTTTATTGGCAAAGAGTAAAAAGGGTTTTATGATTGACCAAAAGTAAAGTTTTGATCCCGCAACTCCACAAACGAATACTATGTTTAAGAAACTTAAAAATATTGAAACAAGGTATGAAAAACTGGAAGAGAAGTTGAGTGATCCTGATATCATCAGCAACCAAGGAGAATATCAGAAATACGCCAAGGAGCATTCTGGTCTCCGCGATCTTATGGAAACATTTAGAGAGCATGAGAAAACCAGTTCACAATTAAAAGAAAACGAATCTCTTCTCTTGGAAAATGATGAAGAGTTAAAAGAAATCATAAAAGAAGAAACTCCTCAACTTAAAGAAAAACTTTACACCCTTGAAACTAAACTGAAGACTCTATTGCTTCCCAGAGATCCCAACAATGACAGGAATGTGTTCCTGGAAATACGGGCAGGAACAGGAGGAGATGAGGCGGGGCTTTTCGCCGGAGACCTTTTTCGGATGTATGCAAGGTATGCAGAAATGTGCAGGTGGAAGGTAGATGTAATGAACAGCAGTCCCGCAGGTGGCATGGGTGGTTTTAAAGAAATAGTAATGCTCATTGAGGGGAAAGGGGCTTACAGCAAGCTAAAGTACGAAAGTGGCGTACACCGTGTACAGAGAGTGCCTGTTACAGAGGCTCAGGGACGGATACACACGTCTGCCGTCACGGTCGCGGTTCTTCCTGAAGCAAAAGAGGTGGAGGTTAAAATCGACCCCAACGATCTGAGAATAGATGTATATCATTCGAGTGGACACGGGGGACAGAGTGTCAATACCACGGATTCTGCTGTCAGAATTACCCATATACCTACCGGTTTGGTGGTAACATGCCAGGATGAAAAGTCCCAGCATAAAAACAGAGCAAAAGCGATGAAGGTACTCAGGGCAAGGCTTCTGGACAGCATGATAGAAGAACAGAATGCTGAGATTTCTGAAGCAAGGAAAAGTCAGGTAGGAAGCGGAGATAGAAGTGAACGGATAAGGACCTACAATTTTCCTCAGGGGAGAGTCACCGATCATAGAGCAAACCTTACACTCTATAATCTTGAATATGTCCTTGACGGAAACATACAGGAAATAATAGATACCCTGACGACCCATTATCAAACCGAAGTGCTTAAAAAAACTGCTGCTTGAATCATCCAGCCAATACGTTGTGAAGCTCCACGCCCATAGGGCGGGGCTTCCCGGTAAGGAATATGTTTGTTTTCTATTTCACCCGCTCGATTTACCCGCCATTTGCCGTTCCTAAAACCAATTCGTTTCTGGAATTAAGATGTCATCATTGAATGTTCTCGAAGTTTTAAATCAGACTACGCTCCACTTTCAAGAGAGAGGATTTAGTTCATCCAGATTAGATGCAGAGGTTCTTTTATCTACTTATTTAAAAACAGATCGATCCGGATTGTACGCCAATTTTGAAAGGTTAATTGCCGATGAGGATTTAAACGGATTTTTAAGCTGGGTTGAGAGAAGGCAAAAGGGAGAACCGGTCGCCTACATCACCGGCAGGAAAGAGTTTTGGTCTCTTTCTTTCGAAGTTAACCCTGAGGTATTGGTACCACGGCCCGAGACGGAGTTCCTTGTGGAAGAGATCCTCAAGGTCTGCTCAGAGATGAAAGATCGGGAGACAGCGATTCTGGAAATCGGCACGGGAAGTGGGGCTATAAGTGTGGCTGTTGCATCTGATTTTAAAAAGGCACACATTGTTGCCACTGATACGTCTATAGGAGCCATCAAGGTGGCCAGAAAAAATGCTGCAAACAACGGCGTTACGGAAAGAATTTCCTTTCTTCACGGCAATTTATTTGAACCTGTTTCAGGAAAATTTGATATAATAGTTTCGAATCCCCCTTACATATCTGAAGAAGAATTTGAGCATCTTCCCGTTGAGGTAAGGAATTTTGAACCGAAGGGGGCACTACTTGCAGGCCCGGATGGAACAGAATTTCATTATGACCTTATAAGGGAAGGGAGCCATTCTTTAAAATCTGGTGGCTGGCTCTTTATGGAGATAGGCGCTGGACAAAAGGGTGCAGTTGAAGATATGCTGAGAAAAAATAAAGTTTATGACAGCATAGGTTTCAGGACAGACTATGGTGGAATAGAACGGGTCGCCATGGCAAGGAGAAAGTAAAAAGACAGAAGAAAACAGGAATAATTTTTCTATTCTGACTCCTGGCTACTGACTTCTATTTTACGGCTACAGGCCGTGGAGGTCATTTGGATAAAATAGTTATATATGGTGGAAAAAGGCTTGAGGGTGAGGTTCGTATAAGCGGTTCCAAGAACGCAGCTCTACCAATACTTGTATCTTCACTTTTAACCGATGGGTGGAATACCTTTCATAATGTTCCCGATCTGGTTGACATCAGGACGATCAAGAAACTTTTAAAGAGTCTCGGGGCGGAAATCGAAGAAGGAAACGCACTGAGGATCAATGCCGGTGAAATCGACAATTGCGAGGCTTCCTATGAACTGGTGAAGACGATGAGGGCCTCTATCCTGGTTCTCGGACCTCTCGTAGCCAGGAAGGGGGTGGCAAGGGTTTCCCTTCCCGGGGGATGTGCAATAGGTGCCAGACCTGTAAACCTTCACATAAAGGCACTTGAAGACCTCGGAGCAAAGATAACCCTTCATGATGGTTACATTGAGGCAAAAGCGTCAAGGCTTAAGGGAGCTACTGTTTATTTTGACATACCTACGGTTACCGGCACAGAAAATATCATGATGGCCGCTTGCCTTGCAAAGGGGACTACCCTTCTCGAAAATGCTGCAAGGGAACCGGAAATTGTAAACCTGGCTGAAGTACTCTGTGGTATGGGAGCTAAAATCAGCGGGGCGGGAACAGATTTAATCAGGATAGACGGGGTTGATAGCTTGCACCCTGTTGAGGCAACAGTTATACCCGACAGGATAGAAGCTGGCACATTTATCATAGCATCGGGGATAACGGGAGGGGACATAAAAATTCTGGGGTGTAACACAGGTCATCTTGATGCACTCATAACTAAGCTAAGCGATACCGGGATGGACATTTCGATTATCAGCGGTGGTATCAGAGCTGTGGGAAAGGGTAAAATAAAGAGTACCAATATTAAAACCATTCCCTATCCTGGATTTCCTACCGACCTTCAGGCACAGATGATGGCTTTTATGACTGTCGGAGATGGGCTCAGTGTTATTACGGAAACTGTTTTTGAAAACAGGTTCATGCATGTAAGTGAACTGATACGGATGGGAGCCGATATATTGATCGAGGGGAATAGTGCTATTATAAGAGGTGTTTCAGGGCTTCGCGGTGCTCCGGTAATGGCTACCGATCTCCGCGCATCCGCTTCTCTCATACTCGCAGGCTTGGCAGCAGAAGGAAAGACGGAGCTTTCAAGGATCTACCATATAGACAGAGGATATCATAAAATCGAAGAGAAACTCGCATCCCTTGGTGCCAACATAAAAAGGGTAAAGGAATAATATGAAGGTAATCCATACTGAAGATATAATTTTTGAGAAAGAATTTAATAGGATTAAGGACAGAGGAATAGCTATTGATGAAACATTGAAGGCCGCTGTCAGAGAGATAGTAGATGACGTAGCCAAAAGGGGAGATGCAGCCCTTTTTGAATACACCAAAAGATTTGAACAGATTTCCCTGAATGCCGACACGGTTGAAGTAACGCCCGCTGAGATAGAAAATGCCATTAAATGTATCGATGCGAGTGAACTTGAGATTCTGGAGTTTGCCGCCCGGCGGATAGAGAAATTCCACCGGAAACAGTTAACAAGCTCCTGGTCGGACGAAGAGGAGGGGATTACGCTCGGTCAGCTGGTAACACCTATCAATAGAGTCGGTGTATATGCCCCTGGAGGACTCGCCTCCTATCCTTCTACTGTCCTTATGGCCACAATCCCGGCAAAAATTGCAGGTGTCAGGGAAATATTTCTGGTTACTCCTTCAAAAGGGGGGGAAATGAATCCCCTCGTATTAGCTGCCGCACAATTGAGCGGTGTCGACAGGATATTCAAGATAGGAGGAGCCCAGGCAGTAGCAGCTCTCGCCTATGGAACAGAATCAATTCCACCGGTAGACAAGATAGTTGGTCCTGGAAACGTGTATGTGGCAACCGCGAAGGGAATGGTTTATGGAAAAGTGGGGATAGATATGATTGCTGGGCCGAGCGAAGTATTAATAATTTCTGACGGAACAGCGGATCCTTCTGTGGTTGCAGCAGATCTCCTTTCTCAGGCAGAACATGATGAAATGGCCAGTGCCATCCTTCTGACACCTGCGGAAGAATTTGCTTTTAAGGTCGCCCGTGAAGTAGAAGTGCAGCTGAAAAGTCTTCCAAGAGAATCAATCGCCACCAGGGCTATAGAGAGTTTTAGTGCGGTAATAGTCACCAAAGATATGGATGAGGCAACTGAGATTTCTAATAGGTTTGCCCCTGAACACTTACAACTGATGGTCGAAAAACCGGATCAGCTCCTTGAAAAAATAGAAAATGCTGGAGCGGTCTTTCTCGGTTATAGTACTCCGGAAGTCCTCGGAGATTATATTGCAGGACCAAACCATATACTTCCTACTGGAGGAACTGCAAGATTTTCCTCTCCCCTGGGAGTTTATGATTTTGTGAAAAGAACCAGCGTTATTTCTTTTTCCCGGAAATCTTTACAAAAATATGGTGACCAGGCAGTAAGATTCGCCAGTATGGAGGGTCTTGATGCTCACGGGAAATCAATAACAGTTAGACTGGCATCAAAAAAAACCCCTTGACAAATTACATTGGCTACGCTTAGTAGTTTAGAAAGCCTTGAGCGGGCGTAATTCAGAGGTAGAATGTCAGCTTCCCAAGCTGGACGTCGTGGGTTCAATTCCCATCGCCCGCTCCAAAAATTCTTCTTGAAATGCAATTTTTTCTATGTTAGTCTAGCATAGATCATCGATAGTAGTTTGATGAGTGGGCACATGCCCACTTTTTTATTTTTGGCTATATATGCACGATTTATCACAAATATACCGGGAAAAGATTAAGGAGATAGTAGCGCCAGTTATCGAATCTGAGGATATGGAATTGGTCGATGTCGAATGTCTGAAGATGAAATCCCGCTGGCTGGTAAGAATTTATATGGACAAAGAAGATGGTATTACTTTAGATGATTGTTCTGAGATTAGCAACCAGGTCAGCGATTTGCTCGACATACATGAAATACTTCCAGATACTTACATTCTGGAGGTGTCTTCACCCGGTCTGGATCGCCCCCTTGCAAGAGAAAAGGATTTTATTAAGTACAGGGGACATAATATCAAGGTTAAACTAAAAAATAAGCTGGATGGGGAAAAAATTATTCGAGGGAATTTGTTAGATTTTAACGATGTTAACGGAAAAAAGATTCTAATTATTGACACGAAAGAGAAAACATATAGCATACCAAGAGAAACTATAATTAAGGCTACTCTTGAGTATGATTTTAGTTAGTCATTAGTGATTGATGATTGGTGGGCAACGGTGGCCGATCACTGAGAACTGATTACTGAAAAATAGGGGGATTTTTAGATGTTGCCGGAACTTAAACGTCTGATCGAACAGATAGAACGAGATAAGGGCATAGATAAAGAAACTATCATAGAGGTACTGGAAACAGCTATGTCAACGGCTGCGAAGAAAAAACTCGGTCCGCATGTAGAAGTGGAAGCCATATATAATGAAGTTGCGGGAGAAATAGAAGTATTTCTGTTTAAAACCGTTGTGGAAAAAGTGTTAGATTCTGATACTCAGATATCTCTGGAGGATGCACAAGGAAAACTGGATGAAGACGCGGAGCTGGGAGACAGCCTGGGCATGAAGATAGAGACTCAAACTTTCGGCAGAATTGCGGTTCAGACGGCGAAACAGATTATAATTCAGAAGGTGAGAGATGCAGAACGGGACAAAATTTATGAAGAATACATTGACAGGAAAGGGGAATTGGTCAATGGTTTTGTTCAGAGATTTGAGGGGGGAAACATCATCGTTAATCTGGGTAGGGCAGAGGGAGTAATTACTACAGATGAGCAAATTAACAGAGAATCTTTCAGAAGAGGAGAAAGAATTCGAGCATATATATTTGATGTAAAGAGAATGTCCAAAGGTCCCCAAATAATTCTTTCCAGGACACATCCAGGGTTACTCAGAGCACTTTTTGAGATGGAGGTTCCTGAGATTTCCGAAGGGTTGATTGAGATTATGAACATATCAAGAGAACCTGGGAATAGAACCAAGATTTCTGTTAAAACAAATGATAAGGATATTGATCCGGTCGGTGCATGTGTAGGCATGAGGGGTTCCCGTGTGCAGAGCGTAGTACAGGAATTAAGAGGGGAAAAAATAGATATTGTTCCATATTCCGATGATCAGGTAGAATATGTCTGTAATGCCCTGTCTCCGGCTAAAGTTGACAAGGTCACTGTGGATGATGAGGCGCGGTTAATGGAAGTTATTGTTCCAGACGATCAACTTTCTCTGGCTATCGGAAGAAATGGACAGAATGTAAGATTGGCTGTAAGACTCACGGGATGGAAGATTGACGTCAAGAGTGAATCAACCGAAGCGGAACAGACAGAAAAAGGATATAAATCTCTCATGCAGATACAAGGGATAGGTGAAGTTACCGCGGAACTTCTCTTCAATGAGGGCCTTAAAAATGTTGGGTCATTGTCACAGGCCAGTCCGGACATGTTAACCATGATTCCAAAAATCAGCGAGAAAAAGGCATTAGCCTGGATTGAAGAAGCAGGAAAAATCGTCAATGGAGGGACCATCAAAAAAGAAGAACAAGACTAACAGCGGAGGGTAAAAGATTTTATTGGGATTTGCTCACTAGTTGTTCTTAAATTCGAAATACGAAGCACAAATACAGAATCCAGGAGCCGGAATTCAGAATTCAGAAGGAAATCGTAGTAATTTCATTTATAATCTTTCTGTTCTGATTCCTGGCTGCTGAATTCTGAGTTCTATTTCTGTATAAATCACATCGGGGAGTTTCAAGAATGTCAAAAATGAGAGTCTATGAATTGGCAAGAGAGTTGAACATAAATAGTAAAGAGTTTATCTCTCGCTTAGAAAAGCTTGGTATAGCTGTAAAATCACATTCGAGCTCACTTGAAAGCAGCGATGTTGAGAGGGTACGGAAAGAATTTGCGTTGGGTGAACAGCACGAGGTTGAGGAAAAGAGAATAAAATCCACCGTTATCAGGAGAAGGACTGTACGCCCCCCGGTTGAAATCGAAAAGAAAGTGCCTGCTGAGCCTCCAGAGGATGAAGAAGAAACAGCCGTAGAAGAAGTACCTGTAGAGAAGAAAAAAGAGGCTGTTGAAATTACAGAAGTTAAAGATGAGCCCGAAAAGAAAAAGGTGTTACTGAAGAAACCGGCAAAGAAAATTCCCGAAAAAAAGATAGAAAAAGATTTGCCCGTCAGCACTTCAACGGCAGCTGTCGAAAAGATTGAAAAAGAAACAGAAGAAGCCGCAAAACCCGTTCCCCCAAAAAAGGAGAAACGATCAGTCAAAGTATCAGAAAAAGAGGAAGCTCCACGGAAAAAGATCTTTATAAAGCAGTTCATCGGGAAGAAATTAAAGCGCAAGAAAAGGGAAAGGTTTGAAAGACCGGCCACTCGGCAACAGGAAAAAAAGGCGGCCATCGTCGAGATGAAGAAGACGGAGATTACGACTCCAAAGGCAATCAAGCGAAGGATAAAAGTGGCAGATACAATAAGTGTCGGTGATCTAGCTAAAAAGATGGGTGTTAAGGTAAGTGAACTTATAAGTAAACTTATTGCGCTCGGCGTAATGGCAACCATAAACCAGTCTATTGATTGTGACACTGCTACAATAATCGCCAGTGAGTTTAGATATCAGGTGGAACCTATTGTAGATGAATATCAAGAATCTGTCAAAAGGATTGATAGCCCTCCAGACAATCTCAGACCGAGGGCTCCGGTAGTAACTATAATGGGGCATGTCGATCATGGCAAGACATCTCTTTTAGATGCCATAAGACAAACGAATGTTATAGGCGGAGAGGCCGGAGGAATTACGCAGGCCATAGGTGCATATCATGTAGATGTGAAAGGCAGAGAAATCGTATTCCTTGATACCCCAGGGCATGAAGCATTCACTGCTATGAGAGCCCGAGGTGCCCAGGTAACAGATATTGTTGTTCTTGTCGTAGCTGCCGATGACGGAGTAAAGGAACAAACCATTGAGGCAATTGACCATTCTCGCGTGGCTGGCGTCCCGATCATTGTTGCCATAAATAAGATTGATAAACCGGGTTCCAATCCCGAAAGAATAATGCAGAGACTATCGGAACATGATCTTGTCTCTGAAGAATGGGGTGGGAACACGATATATGCCGAGATTTCAGCAAAAGAGAAAACCGGAATAGAAAATCTACTTGAATTGATACTTCTCCAAGCAGACATTATGGAACTCAAGGCAGACCCTGACAGATTTGCCCGTGGCGTTATAATAGAAGCAAAACTTGACAGAGGCAGGGGGCCTGTAGCTACAGTTCTGATTCAAGAAGGAACTCTAGTAGAGGGTGACGCCTTTATTTCCAGAAAAGAGTACGGCAGGGTTCGGGCCATGATAAATGATAAGGGACAACGTGTAAAAGAAGCCGGACCTTCCACACCGGTGGAGGTTATAGGTTTTTCAAATGTACCCCAAGTGAGTACGGACTTTGTCTGCGTCGAGGACGAGAAAAAGGCGCGCAGCATTGGAGAACACTGGTTAATAAAAGATCGGGAGAAGGAACTTGGTGCTTCTTCCAAGATCACACTTGATCAGCTGTATGAAAAAATAAAAGAAGGAATAAAAGAACTGAATGTAATCATAAAGGGCGATGTCCAGGGCTCTATAGAAGCTTTATCCGAGGCATTGAACAAGCTTAGTACCAAGGATATAAAATTGAATATTATTCACAGCTCCACAGGTACAATTACAGAAAATGACGTAATGCTGGCATCGGCATCTGATGCGATTATTATAGGATTTAATGTAAGACCTAACGCCAGGGTTTCAGAAATTGCTGAACAGGAACGAGTAGATATAGAGCTCTACGACGTTATATATGACGCAATTGCCGATGTGAAAGCCGCCATGGAGGGACTCCTTGATCCGGTTTACAAAGAAGTGGTTCAAGGACGTGCTGAGGTTCGGCAGCTGTTTAAGGCACCAAAAGTGGGCATCATCGCTGGCAGCTACGTTACAGACGGCAAAGTGACAAGGAATGCCAACCTCAAAGTCGTAAGAGACGGGGTGGTTATTTATGACGGCAAGATACTTTCACTTAAGAGATTTAAAGAAGATGCGAGTGAAGTCGCCTCAGGGTTTGAATGTGGTATAACGGTAGATGGTTTTAATGATCTCAAGGTAGGAGATACTATCGAGGCTTATATTAAAGAGCAAATAGAAAGAAAATTATAACAATTTTCATGAAATGGTAGTCGGCATAGGTATAGTAGATATTTATATTTTTGACAGCAGATCTCTGAAGAGAAAACGTGGAGTTCTGCGTAGCATATTGAAGAGAACACAAAACCGGTTCAATATATCCATAGCAGAGGTCGGTAATAACGACGACTGGAAACGGAGCAGGATCGGATTCAGTGTGGTGGGAAACAATACGAGTTACATCAATTCGAAAACAGATGAAATTCTTAACTTTATTGATAGCTTAAACCTCGCTGAGATATTGAATTCGAAAATTGAAATCACCAGCCTTTCCGATATTGAAGAACCGTGTGATTACATAAAAGATGTTACGGTAAACGATTATGATGAACTTTAAACGGGCTGACAGGGTAGCCGATCTTATAAAAGCAGAAATTGCAGATATCTTATTGAAACGGGTAAAAGATCCGAGAATTGAGCACGTTACCATCACTGGCGTGAAATTGTCCGATGATCTTCGTTCGGCAAAGGTTTTTTTTGTCCAGATGGGCAGCGATACCTGCAGTGAAGAAACCATGACAGGAATGCAAAAAGCTACCGGTTTTTTAAAAAGAGAGCTGGGAATGAAGCTGCAGCTTCGCTATGTACCTAATATAACCTTTATTTATGATAAATCATTCGATTACGGAACTCGTATAGACAGGTTGTTGGAGGAACTAAAGGAAAAGAGGACAGATGTTTGATGAAATTGTCAGGGTCATAAATTCTTGCCGGAATTTTCTTATAACCTCTCATATTCGGCTCGATGGTGATGCCATAGGATCAGAACTGGCCATGTACCATATCCTCCGTAATATGGGAAAAGAGGCTGTTGTTTACAATCAGGATGAGACTCCCGAAATTTACAGATTTCTTCCTGGCTCTGAATTTATTGTTAACACCCTTGAATCTCTTGAAAATTTTGATGTTGTTTTTGTATTAGATTGCAGTAAAATTGACAGGATGGGAAATGAATCTTCCCGTGTTAGTGCTGCCATTAAGAAAATGATAAACATAGATCACCATATCTCAAATGGGGGGTTTTGTGATATATCTATGATCGATTCTGAAGCGAGTTCCACCGGAGAAATACTTTATCGACTCTTAGAAAAAATGGGGGTTGCCCTGACTGAAAACATCGCAATAAACCTCTATACGGCCATTCTCACGGATACGGGGTCGTTTCGCTATTCCAACACAGGAAGAGATACTTTCACAATAGCAGGAAAACTCGTGGAAAAAGGAGCGAATCCCCAGCGGATAGCTGAAAGGATCTATGAGATGAATCCTCCTGCTAAAATTAAACTTCTGACAAAGGTTCTCGAGACATTCGAGTCCGATTGGGATGGAAAAATCAGTTCGATTGTGGTTACCCAGAAGATGCGTGAAGAAACGGGAGCCCTTCCCGAATATACTGAGGGTTTTGTAGACTTTGTCCGTTCAGTTGAAGGTATTGAAGTTGCTGCACTTTACAATGAAATGTCCAAAAACAACTTTAGGATAAGCCTTCGATCAAAGGGAAGAATTAATGTGGAACGGGTAGCCAGAGAATTTGGAGGTGGAGGTCACTCCAATGCCTCGGCTTGCATAATTGAAGGGAATATTGATACAGTCAAAAGAAGTATAGTAACCTGTATTGTGAATCAACAAAAGAAGTGACTATGGTACACGCCTTCGGCGCTGTTAAAACAAAACAAGTTGCGCTGAAAACGCATTTTTAACTTTAGGCACTTTAGGCACTTTAGCTCACTTTAGTCACTTTAGGCACTTAGAATGCGTGATTGTATGAACGGCGTTATAATAATTGACAAACCCCCGGGGAAAACATCATTTGCTGTTGTTGAAAATATCAAGAAGATACTTGGCGCAAAGAAAGTTGGCCATACCGGTACGCTTGATCCACTTGCTACCGGAGTGCTTCCCGTGTGTGTTAATGAGGCAACAAAGCTTGCTCAGTTTTTTTTGATGGACAGCAAAGAATACAGGGCCACTATGTTACTGGGCATTGAGACCGATACTCTTGATATAGATGGTAAGATAACAGCCAGGAAAGAACCACAGGTCACCAAAAGTGACATCGAGAATGCGTTGAGTAGTTTTGTGGGGAAAATAGAACAAAAACCTCCCCGCTATTCTGCAGTTAAATTTAAGGGAAAACCGTTGTATAAATGGGCACGACGGGGAAGCGCCGTTGATCCCCTTCCCAGGACGATCGACATACACCAAATAATTCTCGAAAATGTAGAGTTGCCCTATGTAACCTTTTTTGTATCATGTTCCAAGGGAACCTATATAAGATCCCTTTGTGCCGAAACAGGCAAGAAATTGGGGTGTGGGGCATGCTTGTCCGCGTTGAGAAGAATAAGAAGTGGCTATTTTATTGAAGAATCAGCCATCTCCTTTGAAAATATTAATCATCAGAAAACGGAGGAGATGTTATTAAAAAACCTGATCCCGATGGTAGACGCAGTGTCATGTTTTCCTACCATTGATGTCGATCAAAGGTTAGCAGGCAGGTTACGTAATGGCTATCAACCGTTGGTTGGTGATATAGTAGCAGAGAATCAAATTCATACCCTTACTGCCGGACAAGTGGTAAAATTTGTCTTGAGCGGCAATTGCCTTGTTGCCCTGGCAAGAATGCTTTATTCTTTTGACCAGATCTCGTCACTTGATTCAAAGAAACAATTGGTCGAAATTGTAAGGGTATTTAATTATTGATGGTCTCGCAAAAATTAATTTATTAATACAAGATGACAAAAACAATGTACGCGGAGTTGCTATGGAAACAAAAAACTCGCGTAGAATCTTTTAAAAGGAGGAAGTATAAGTGGTATTGGAATTAGACAGAAAAAAAGGGATAATTAAAGACTTTCAGGTTCACGACACAGACACCGGGTCTCCGGAGGTTCAGATTGCGCTCCTCAGTGCCAGAATAAAGTATTTGACAGAACACTTTAAGATTCACAAAAAGGATCACCACTCCCGCAGGGGGCTTTTGAAACTCGTCGGGCAGAGAAGACGGCTTCTCGATTATCTTAAAGGGAAAAATGTAGAGAAGTACAGGAACGTTATTGAACGCCTTGGGATAAGAAAGTAAGATGATCGACCAAAAGCTTTGCCTTCGGTTACTCAAACAAAGGTGACTTTTAGAAATGAAGTGCAGGGCTTGAGCCTCACCGGCTCATGGCGGTCCTCAAGGTGTACCATACTATAATTTTTAAAGGAAAAGAGGAAATATGAATAAAATATTTAGTACGAATTTTGCAGGAAGAGAGATCTCACTGAAATCACATTATATGGCGGGTCAGGCGGATGGCGCTCTCCTCATTACTTACGGTGATACTGTGGTTCTTGTCACTGCAGTATCTATGAAAAGCAAAAGAGAAGGCCTTGATTTTATGCCGTTGACCGTAGACTATCAAGAGATGACCTACGCGGCGGGGAAGATTCCTGGCGGATTTTTTAAGAGGGAAGGACGTCCTAATGATAATGAGATCCTGACATGCAGGATTATTGATCGATCATTACGTCCTCTCTTCCCTAAAGGATATTTTTATGAGACGCAAATTGTGGCGACAGTACTTTCATTGGATAATGAAAATGATTCCGACATTGTCGCTATGCTGGGTGCATCCGCCGCCCTCGAGATATCGGATATTCCCTTTCAGGGACCGATTGCCGGTGTGAGAGTTGGCCGTGTTGGGGAAGAACTTATATGTAACCCTACGACGGAACAGTTGGACAACAGTGACCTGGATCTCTTTTTAGTTGGAAGAAAAATTCTCCCAGGCACAGGTGGTAGAGATTTTGATGTCAACTTAGTAATGCTCGAGGGGGGATCTTCTGAAGTTGAAGAAGACGTGATAGTTGAGGCTATAAAGATTGGTCTGGAATCGATCAGGCCTGTAATTGAGCTTCAGGATGAGATACGCCAGGCTATAGGAAATGAAAAAAGAACCATAGAACCGGTTGAAATTGATGAGGACCTTCGTAAGAGTATCTCTGATACGGCCATGGTATCTCTGAAAGAGGCTTATACGATTCAGAAAAAACAGGATCGTCAGGCAAAACTGCATCAGATACGAGAGTCGGTTGTAGCTGAGTTCGCTTCTGAAAATACTGAGATTACTCCAATGGTCAAGACCATCCTGGAAAAGTTAGAAAAAAAGTTCCTCAGGGATATGATTTTAAATGAAAAGAAAAGAATAGACGGCAGGTCTAGTACGGATATAAGGCCGATCAGCTCTGAGGCAGGACTTCTTCCAAGGACGCACGGATCAGCACTGTTTACCAGAGGGGAAACCCAGGTCCTTGCCGTTGTCACACTCGGCACGTCTTCAGATGAGCAGAGGATGGATTACATAAGCGGGGAGGAGAGAAGAACATTTATGCTCCACTATAATTTTCCCCCTTATTCCGTAGGTGAAGCAAGATTTTTAAGAGGTCCCGGAAGGAGAGAAATAGGACATGGCGCGCTCGCAAGAAGGGCTTTGCTTCCTCTTCTCCCTTCACCGGAAGAGTTCCCCTACACAATAAGGATTGTTTCCGAAACGTTATCCTCCAACGGTTCATCATCTATGGCCACGGTTTGCGGAGGAAGCCTTTCCTTAATGGATGCCGGAGTGCCTTTAAAGAGTATGGTTTCCGGTATCGCTATGGGTTTATTGAAGGAAGATGAAGAAGTCGTCATCCTTTCCGACATCCTTGGCGATGAAGATCACGCAGGTGATATGGACTTCAAGGTGTGTGGTACAAATAAGGGTATTACTGCCATGCAAATGGACATAAAGATCGATGGCGTCACAGAGGATATCCTGAAAAAAGCTCTCTATCAGGCAAGAGAAGGAAGACTCCATATACTCGGAAAAATGAAGGAGACACTCTCTGAGCCGAGGGAAGATATTTCACCTTATGCACCAAGGATAACTACTATAATGGTCAAGCAGGACAGGATAAGAGACGTTATAGGTACCGGTGGAAAGAATATAAGGCAGATTATAAGTGAAACAGGAGTCGATATAAATGTGGAGGATGATGGAACAGTAACGATCGCTTCCAATGATTCGGAAGCGGCAAGTAAGGCTGTTGCCATGGTCAAGATGCTAACCGAAGAGGCGGAAGTAGGAAAGATTTACCTCGGTACGGTAAGGAAAGTTGTCGATTTTGGAGCCTTTGTGGAGATATTGCCGGGTACAGACGGCCTGGTACATATATCTCAACTTGCCAAAGAAAGGGTCAATAAGGTAACGGATGTCCTTAATGAAGGTGACAAGGTGCCTGTTAAGGTTATCGAGATTGACAGGCAGGGGAAAATAAGATTGAGCAGGAAGGACGCGCTCGAGCACGATGCAGAATAAGACCGTTCTGGATAATGGTATAAGGGTCATCTCTGAAGAGATCAATCATGTAAGATCGGTTTCAATAGGGGCTTGGGTCAGGTGCGGGTCTCGCAGTGAAACTTATACCATAAACGGAATGGCCCATTTCATAGAGCACATGCTTTTCAAGGGAACAAAGACCCGATCCGCCTTTGACATAGCATCGGAGATCGATTCTGTCGGTGGCTTAATGAATGCCTTTACCGGCAAGGAATTAACCGCCTTCTATATTAAGATTCCAGATTACCATCTTGCTATGGCGATTGACCTTCTTGCCGATATACTAAAAAACTCTCTTTTTGATCCCGCGGAAATAGAAAAGGAAACGTCGGTGGTTCTTCAAGAAATTTCTATGGTGGAAGATACGCCGGATGATTTTATTCACGATTTTTTCGAGAAAACCTTCTGGAATGGGCACCCATTAGGTCTTCCTGTCTTAGGAACAAAGGAAACCGTTACCAATTTTGAAAGAGATAGCCTTATTAACTTCTTTACTGAAAGATACACAGGGGAAAATATAACGTTGACCGCTGCAGGTAATCTGAAACATGATGTCCTGGTTAATCTTGCTGAGAGCACCTTTGGATCGTTAGAAAAAAACCCCATAAAAGAATTGCACAACAAACCTCTCATAACACCTGCAGTTGCCGTAATTGAAAAAGATCTGGAACAGGAACATATTATTATCGGTACCACTGCTCCCTCTTCCACAAACCAACTGAGATATCCGGCCATGTTAATGAATATTGTTCTTGGAGGAAGCATGAGTTCGAGACTTTTTCAGGAAATCAGGGAAAAGAGGGGGCTTGCTTACTCCATACGTTCTTATCTCGTTCCATACAGAGACACGGGCATATTGGGTATTTACGTGGCTACCAGTGAAGATAAGGTTAAGGATGTCATTGGTTTGATACTTGAAGAATTGGATAAGTTCAGAGAGAATCTACTGACAGAGAAAGAATTTCATTCAGCCAAGGAACTGGTAAAGGGAAATTTGCTACTAAGTATGGAAAGTACCGACAACCGTATGACAAAACTTGCAAAAAATGAGATTTTGTTCGGACGTAATATCCCAGTAGAAGAGATTGTAAGAAATATAGAAGCAGTTAGCAGGGAAGACATAAAAAATCTGGCCGGCGATATCTTCAGTTTCGATACCATTTCTTTAGCAGCTCTGGGAAAAGTTTCGGAAAAGGATATTACCGAGGGTTTGATTAGTGGAGGAAATAAGAGTATCAATTGAAAGCTTGGACAGCGGCAAAGATATTCCACTCCCCCGTTACATGACCGAGGGCTCAGCAGGAATGGATATTTTCGCAGCAGTAGAGAAAGAAGAGTTTATTCTTCCCGGAGAGAGAAAGATTATCCCAACCGGTATTGCAATTGCGCTTCCGGAGGGGTACGAAGCACAGATCAGACCACGGAGTGGTCTTGCCATAAGAAATGGCATAACGTTGATAAACTCCCCTGGTACTATAGATATGGATTATCGCGGGGAAATTAAGATAATTATGATAAATCACGGGGAAAAGCTATTTGTAGTAACGAGGGGTGATCGAATTGCGCAAATGGTCATACATCGTGTCTGCAGAGTGACGTGGAATTTAAAGAAGAAGTTGGATGAAACCTTGAGAGGTGAGGGTGGATTTGGTCACACGGGGTAAAAGCAAATTTGAAGTGCCTAAAGTGAACTAAAGTTGGTAGACTCATAAAAAGCCCCTTTGGACTGTCATTTCAAGCGAAGCTAGAAATCTTAAGCATCTAACCTATTTAAAACGCAAGATTTCTCTCTCCGGTCGAAATGAGATATTCGTTAAACTTGACTTTTGCAAAGTCATCAAAATTAACTGATTAAGGTCCTTAATTTTAGTCACTTTAGCTCACTTTACACTTTTAACTTTCAATTTTAAACCATGAAGGTCGTGGATTGATGAAAAAATTCAAGGTCAATAAGACATACAAAGAAATTAACGAAAAGATAAAAAAAGGCAGAGCCGTTGTGGTTACTGCCGAAGAAATTATAGATATCGTTGAAAAAGATGGGGAACTGGAAGCAGCGAGGAAGGTAGACGTTGTCACCACAGGAACTTTCAGTCCTATGTGTTCATCCGGTGCCTTTCTTAACTTTGGGCACACATCTCCGAGGATAAGGGCTTCGAAAGTATGGCTTAATGATGTATCAGCTTATGGAGGTATTGCGGCTGTAGATTGTTATATTGGTGCAACAGAGGTAGCAGAAGGCGATCCGCTAAATAGCGTTTATCCTGGTGAATTTAATTATGGTGGTGGACACGTCATCGAAGATCTGGTTGCAGGCAATGTGATAAGATTGCGCTGTGAGGGTTATGGAACCGATTGTTATCCAGCCCGGAGATATGAAAAGAATATAATAATTGATGACTTGCATGATGCCTTCCTCTTCAACCCCAGAAATGCTTATCAGAACTACAATTGTGCTGTAAACATGTCTGACAAGACTATCTATACCTATATGGGTGTGCTTAGACCCCGTATGGCCAATGCAAATTACGCCACGTCCGGGCAGTTAAGCCCCCTGTTCAATGACCCGTATTATAAAACTATTGGTATAGGTACAAGAATTTTTTTAGGAGGTGCTCAGGGTTATGTAGCCTGGCATGGAACCCAGCACAACTCCTCTGTTCCAAGAGGCAAGAATGGAGTCCCAAAGGAAGGGGCTGGAACCATAGCGACTATCGGAAACCTGAAGGAAATGAGTCCTGAGTGGCTTACCGGGGCAAGTTTTTTAGGCTATGGGGTTTCACTCTATGTAGGAATTGGCATCCCGATTCCTATACTTAATGAGGAGATGGTACGGTATACGGCTGTCAAAGATGAGGCTATCTATACTCAAGTTTATGATTACAGTATGGATTATCCGAATGGGGCACCAAAAAGCCTTGGTGAAGTGAGCTACAAAGAATTGAAAAGTGGTTCGATAACCCTTAATGGAACGAAAATAGCTACAGCTCCCATGTCAAGTTACTACAAGGCAAGAGAAATTTCGAATATTCTAAAAGAGTGGATTGAGAAAGGCGATTTTCTCTTAGGTAAACCTCAACAACTCCTCCCATCGAATGAAAGAACCTAAACATGGAAGAGCATTTATAAATTCCATAAATTATAATTTTACAAAATATAATATCCTATCTGTGAACTGAACAGCGAGCACATTATTCTTCGAATTACTTCGTTCCCCGCTGCTTGCGGCGGGGTTAGCGAGCAAATAAAATCAACAATTTTCCTTACCCCGATAAACGGGATAAGTCCCACTAAAGGGGATAAGTGCGTTAACGAAATTATTTTCTGGAAGAAAATAATTTCTAACTTACTAAACAATTGAAGCTCCCCGCAACAAGTTGCGGGGAGCTTCAATTGAGCCTTTCTATCTGTTGAACTTTCTGCAAAAGTGTTAAACCTTACATTGTAATCAGAAAACTTGAAAAACTTTTAATATTGCATAATTAAAATGTGTATAATATAATGTGTTGATAAAAAGAGCATTTTTAGTTTTCCGATTTATAAGAAGGATGTTTCTCGTAATGAAGGTTGGCAGATATTTAATAATATTTCTTTTACTAATGGGGCTTCTAATCACCTTTGGAGATAAAGGCTTTGTGGACAACTACATGGTGAAAGAGAAGCTGGCAGCTATAAGGAAAACAAATGAGCAAATGACCCATAAAAACGGAGAGTTGAAGAAAAAAATAGTGTTGCTGAGAAATAATCTGCAGTACATAGAAATGGTAGCAAGAAGCGAGCTCGGAATGGTAAAAAAAGGGGAAATCGTTTATCGGTTTAATGATTGAGATCAGGGCATTTAAGTTTTTCATTGTTTAGAACGATAAAAAAGATAAAAGAGCTGATAGGTTGGTTAAATGTTTGGGATTAAAAATTTGTTTTCAAAGAAACAGGTTATCGGTCTTGATATAGGATCGAGTTCACTGAAACTGGTGGAGATATTGGACACACCTAAAGGTTATGCTTTGAATAAATTTTACCAGCTTCCACTGCACAGGGGCGTAATAGTGGATGGTGTATTGAATGAACCGGATACACTTTCCCAAAATATCAAGGAACTCTTCAAATTATCCAACTGCAAAACCAAAAATGTTGTTGCTTCCCTTTCCGGACATTCCGTTGTTGTTAAGAAGGTCAATTTCTCGAACATGGAAGAAAGTGAATTACGTGAATTAATAAGCGACGAAGCCGAAAAATATTTACCTTTTGATGATACAAAGGAGGTCAATTTCGATTTTCAGATATTGGGTGAAAGTGATATCAATCCCAACCTGATGGAAGTTATTCTCGTCGCAGCAGAGAAGGAGATTATTGACAGCTACAGTAATGCAATTCAAACAGCCGGTCTCAAGGTAATTATCATGGATTTAGACTCCTTTGCCCTTGAAACAATGTATGAAGCAAATTATGATTTTGAAGAAGGTGACACAGTTGCTCTGGTAAATATCGGGGCAAGCATGACGAACATCAATGTGGTCAAAAATGGAACTTCCATGTTTACAAGAGATTTCCCTATGGGGGGAAATAGCATTACGGAAGCCATGCGGGAGAAAATGGGTGTAACTTTTGAAGAGGCGGAAGCAGCTAAACTCGAGGTGGAAAAAACGAATGAAGCCGAAGAAAGCGACACAAAAGAGGACTTGCTCAATTATGCTGCCCCCCTCTTTCTGGAAATTGAAAGGTCCGTTGATTATTTCGGGTCGACTTATCGTGATGAATCGATCAAAAAGATACTTATAAGCGGCGGATGCGCAAAGATTCAGGGACTGACCACTACCCTCTCTCAAAGATTGAATATAGAAACGGAGACGGTTGATCCATTTAAAAACATATCTTATAACAAAAAAAACTTTGATCCGACTTACATAGAAGATATCAGCCCAATCGCAGCCGTAGGAGTAGGACTGGCTCTGAGGAGGACAGGCGACAAATGATAAAGATAAATCTTCTCCCCTATGTGGAAAAGAAAAAAGAGGCGGATCTGAAACGTCAGATCATTGTCATATCATCTGTCTTTGTGGTGTTTCTCCTCATAATATCTTCCTTACAGATATATTTTATAAGGAGCATAAGCAACCTTGAAAAAGAGGTTAAGGAAGGGGAAGCACAGTTAAGAGTTCTGACAAAGATTGTGGGAAATATTGAAAAGTTCAAGATGGATAAAAAAACATTAGAGAAAAAACTGGCGGTTATAGAAAACCTTGACAAGAACAGGCTGGCCCCGGTTCTGTTTTTAGATGATTTGACCACGAAAGTTCCCTGGAAGAATGTCTGGCTTACGGTTCTCTCTGGGTCCGGGGATAAGCTTCGAGTGGAAGGCTTTGCAAGTGATAATTCCGCGGTTTCCAACTTCATGAAAAACCTAGAACGATCCCGGCATATAAAGTCTGTGGATCTTATTTCATCCAAGCATGCAATTATCTCCGGCATTAAGCTGAAAAAATTTACCTTATCCTGTGTCATGAAGAAGGGATAAAAAATGGCTTTTACTTTAGAAGATATAAAAAAAATGTCCCCCCTGCGCAAGGCGCTGGTTATTTGCCTTGTCTTTCTCCTTTTTGGATATTTTTATTATATCTATTTTCTTGAGGCTATGCTTGACAAGAAAGCTAAGCTTACGGAAAGGTTATCGAGCTTTAATCAGGAGATAGTAGAAAAGCAGATTTTCGCAAGGCAGATAGAAAAATATAGAAAAGAGGTGGATGCCCTTAAGAAAAACCTGCACGTAGCCCTGGCCAAGCTTCCGGAACGAAAAGAAATACCCGGTCTCCTGCATTCAGTTTCCGAAGCCGGAAGAAATGTGAATCTCGAATTTCTGCTGTTTGAGCCTATGAATGAAGTTCCCAAGGAAGGATTTTATGCTGAAATTCCTGTTAAGGTCGAAGCAACCGGCAGTTATCACAATATCGTTACTTTCTTTGAAAAGGTGGGGAAACTCCCCCGTATCATGAATATAACAGATGTTTCCATCAGAACGAGAGAAAATACGAAGGAAAAGAGCAAAAATGACAATTTGATCTGCTCGTGTATTGTCAAGACCTATATGTTCCTGGAAAAAGAAGTTAAAAAAAATGTAGCGGCCGCCGGCCGCAAATAGAAAATTGGCGTTTTATACATGAAGATAACAATCAGTCTTTTATTAAAATGCGTGACCGTAGTTTTTCTGGTTTTGCCTGTTGTTCTATGGACTTATGCTGGGCATTGTGATAACAGGACCGCATCTTATACCTATAATCCCGCGGGAAAACCAGATCCCTTTAAACCTTTTATAGATACAATCAAGACCAAGAAGGCGGCCTCTAAATCTCCACTTCAGAAGATCAGTATCGACGAGATTAAGCTCGTGGGAATTGTCTGGAGTGGTAAAAAGAGGATTGCCATGGTTGAAGATTTAAAGGGAAAGCGCCATCATTATGTCCTTTATAAAGGCACACCTATAGGTATGAATGAAGGCAGGGTGGTAAAGATTCTTGCCGATCAAGTAATTATTATGGAAAGAGTTGAAAATCCCTCCGGAAAAGTAAAGACAAAACGTATAGTTTTGAAACTCCGCACAGAGGAAAATGGGGAAAAACCATGAAAAAAACAAAGTTATTAATATTCCTTTCTTTTTTGTTTTGCATTATTGTCTTTTTCGGCTGTACCACCGCCAAAAATGGACTGGAACCCACCGATCAGGTTCAGGTAATAGCAACTGACGCTGGCACCCCGGTTGGAGTAACGGATGCCGGTGTTCAAAAGGTGGATGTGGGATATATTGAAGATGTGACCTTTGACAGGCAGAAAACAAAGGAAAGGATTACCATTTACGTTTCGAAACTTTCCGATTTTAACGTGGAGAGGGTTTCAGAAAAGACTCTCATGATTAAAATAGCGGACATGTTTGTTCCGGAGGATTTCAGAAAAAAACTCGGTGAGGATTCGTCAAAAATCATAAACTATGTCCTGCCGCTTCAGAAGACGATAGACGGGAAGAAGCTGGTTTATTTCGAGATAGCGCTCAAGGATATGGTACCTTACAATGTCAGAGAAGAAAAGAAAAGAATAGTTATTGATTTCGATGTTTCCGCGCTTCCTCATACTTTTCCAACAACAGTTAAAAAGGCTTTCGTGGCACCCAAGAACAGTGAAAAAACAATAGCTTCCAGCCCGGTCTCGGCCAAGGAAGTACCAGAGAAGGGGAAAAAAGAGGTAAAATATACCGGACAAAAGATAACCCTCGATTTTCAGGAAGCAAACATTAAGACTGTCTTAAGAACATTGGCCGAGCTTGGAAATACCAACATTGTTTCCGGTGAAGACGTCAAGGGAGATGTGACAGTGCACATGAAGAATATTCCATGGGATCAGGCCCTCGACAGCATTGCAGATATCCATGGCCTTGTCATAAAACCGATGGGTAACGTTACCAGTGTTATGACCGTAGAAAAGGTGAAAAAAAACGAGCAAGCTCGTCAGGCTGGCGAGGAGGCCCGCGTCAAGGCCGAGTTTCTCCAGAAAGAGGCAGAGAAGAAACGCCTTATTGAAAAAGGCAATTTGCGGCAGGTTTCGATAGAGGCAAGGATAGTTGAAGCAAAAACCACCTTCTCACAGAAACTGGGGGTTGAGTGGGGAGGCGGTTATCAGCGCAGCAATTGGGGATTTTTGGCTGGAACTAATCCATTAACCACAGGTGTATCAGGAACCTCCACTTTAACACAGCTTCCGACCGGTATAGGATTAACCAGTGAACAATTGGCTGTCAATTTTCCGGTTGCCGTTGCGGCGCCCACCATCGGGGTTGCGCTTGGAGGATCAAAGGCCATCCTGGATGCCCAACTACGTGCGCTGGAGTCTGAAGGGGATGGGAAGGTTATATCGTCTCCCAGAGTGACAACTCTTGATGGCGTAGAAGCTACTATTGAACAGGGGAAAGAGGTTCCCATTGTTACACCTGCGGCCGGAGATAGTCCCGCGAGTGTAGAATACAAGAAAGCCTTGTTGAAATTGACGGTAACCCCCAAGATCACTCCGGCTGGAAGGATTTCCATGAAAATTGTTGCTGAAAACAAGGACTTAAACTGGACAGACAAAGTTGGAGACAATCCAGCCATAAATACAAGCGGGGTAAATTCGACCATAGTGGTCAAGGACAAAGACACGATTGTGGTGGGAGGAATTTATAAGCTATCTGATACTACAACCATAACCGGTGTCCCCGGACTCTCAAAGATACCGATTTTAGGGTGGTTGTTCAAGAGTGAGGTAAAATCAAAGGAGACAAGAGAAATTTTAATATTTATCACCCCAAGAATTGTTCCGGATGCAGCGAAAGAGAGTAAACTCTGATTTTTTTCAGCCGGGATATGATGCCTTTACCGTGGTGTATATCCCCCCTCTGACATGGAAGTTTCCTGTAACTTCAATTTTTTTGGGGCTTATCTTTTCTACAAAATCGCCGAGTATTTTATTTACCGCCTCTTCATGAAATATCCCTTTGTCGCGAAAGGAATTCAAATAAAACTTCAGTGATTTTAATTCAATCAACAGCTCATTCGGCACATAATCGATTATGATTTCGGCAAAGTCAGGCTGTGTTGTCATCGGGCAGAGGCAGGTAAATTCCGGAAATCTTATATTCACCTCATAGTCACGCTCTCTGTATTTATTATCTATCGCTTCCATAAATCCTCACTATTAATTCCAGAGTTTCTCATAATTTTTATCACTGCCACAGGGCCGGTGTCAATCTGTTTTATGTGAAAAAGGTTTTCAAATTCAGGAGTCAGAATAAAGTAATTATTGCGATTTTCTCCTGTATTCTGTATTTTAGTGTTTTCAGTCTCTTCAGGGATTTCCTTCTTGACACGCTATAGGCGGTGTGTTAACTCCTCTCAAGCGGTGGGAGCGTCACTATGGATAACGCAAATTCCATTAAAGTACAAAAAAATGTAAACTCAGGGAATCTCCAGGGCAGAAAAGAGTTCCTTGTTGAGGCCGAGGCACATTTAGAGCAGGGTCTGCCCGACAGAGCTATCTCTCTGGCAGAAGAGAGGCTTAACCGTTTCCCGGGTGATGTAGATGCAAGGATCATTCTCAGTTCTTCCCTGATCAAGAATGGAAAGACAGATGAAGCTCTTAAGGTTCTGAAGAGCGTAGAAGATGACATCATTAAATGGTCAAGCATCTTTGAGTGCCTTGGGGATATCTATCAGGAGAGAGGAATTATCGAAAAGTCGATTAAATACTATCAGAGTTTTGTCTCGCTGAATCCCGATCCCATGATTACCAAAGACGTATATGCAAAACTTGATTGCCTGACCAGCTCTACTATACAGGATGATCTCATACCGGAGGAGTTAGACGATAGCATAGAACATGTATCACCTGACTTCTACACGATAACCCTGGCAGAACTTTACAAGAAGCAGGGACATCTCGAGACGGCAAGTAAGATCCTGAAGGGAATTCTGAAGGCAGCCCCCGGAAACATCAAGGCAGCAGAGATGTTAAACGATCTTAAAGCCACACTGGAGGCAGAAAAATCGAAGGCACCTTCAGAACAGAAGCAAGCTTCAGTAATTAATGAGCTGAATAGATGGTTGAAAAATCTTAAACGATATGCAGTACACTAATAGAATCTCTCATATCAGATCGAAGCTGGCCCATCTTGAAATAGAAGCCCTCCTTTTTTTTGACATGAAAAATATACGCTATCTGAGTGGTTTTTCAGGAAGCGATGGGGTGCTTATTGTCGGGAAAAACAAAATCACATTGATGGTGGATGGCCGCTATGTTACCCAGGCAAAGGGTGAAGTTAAAAAAGCGGAGGTTGTTGAACACAATGACAAAATAGAAGGAATTGTTCGGGTAGTAACCGGTTCAGGATTGCATAAAGTCGGTTTTGAATCGGGAGTAATAAGCTTTGATTACTATTTGAGTCTACGTGACAGACTGAAAGAAGTGGAACTGAGGCCGATATCTAAGGAAATTAGCTCCATCAGGGCAGTAAAAGAACAGAATGAAATAGAATCGATAAAAAAGGCGGTAGAGATATCATCGCAGGCACTTATTTCCACCTTAGACCTCGTCAGGCCGGGTATCAGAGAAAGAGATATTGCCCTGGAGCTTGAATACCGGATGAGAGGGAAGGGTGCAGAAAGTATCTCATTCGAAACAATAGTAGCCTCCGGGGAAAATACTGCCCTGCCCCATGCCACACCAGGATACAGGAAGTTTGAACATGGGGATTTTATTGTCATAGATTATGGGGCGGTCTATGGTGGCTATAATTCAGATGAGACATGTACTTTTATCATTGGAAGTGTAACAGACAGGCAGAAAAAGATATACGGTATCGTGAAGGATGCGCACGACAAGTCTCTGGATTTTGTCAGGGCTGGAGTTTCATGCAGAGAAGTTGACAGGATTGCCAGAAGCCATATAGAGGATGCTGGTCTCGGAAAATATTTTTCACATGGTACAGGCCATGGTGTTGGCCTCGATGTTCACGAGGCTCCACGGTTATCCACCAAAGCGGAAGGCTATTTGGAAAAAGGCATGGTTGTTACCATAGAACCTGGCGTTTATATTCCCGGTCAGTGGGGTGTCCGAATAGAGGATATGGTTCTGGTTAAAGAGGACGGTTATGAAGTTTTGACAAAGACGCCAAAGGACTTGAGGATATTAGGCTAAAACAAGTACTTTGTAGAAGCCCCGTATTAATCTTTGCCGTATCAGTAAAAAGTCTTTTACGAAACTGTCAACTTTGATGTACCTGTAAAAAGTCATTTTTTGTCACCCTGAATTTATTTCAGGGTCTCTAACTTACTGAAACAATTAGATGCTGAAACAAGTTCAGCATGACAAGTGGTGCAGTTTATGACTTTTTACGAATGCATCAATTTTTGCGAACGCAGCATTAAAAACATGGGAATAAAATTAAGGTGGTTGTAAATGAATATTAAAAATCTTATACGGAAAGAAGTGCTCAATCAAAAGGCATATCCTGCTCCAGAGATATCCTACCCGATCAAACTTGATGCAAATGAGAGTCCGTATGATCTCTCCCCTTCCCTGAAAAGCAAAATTATTGAAGGCATAAACAAAGTTATGATGCACCGTTATCCGGAACCCGGCTCCCCCGATTTGAGGGCGAGATTCTCGAAACTTTACGGGGTTACCAGTGACATGGTGCTTGTCGGGAACGGTTCAGATGAACTTATCCAGATCCTATTAATAGCGGTACAAAGGCAGGCTTCAAGTATTATGATTCCAACCCCCACTTTTGCCATGTATAAGATATTATCCTTAAATACCGGACATGAGGTAATAGAGGTTCCCCTCGACAAGCAGTTTGATCTGGATGTCGATTCTATGTTTGAGATTATAGTAAATAAGTCCCCGAATCTGATATTCCTCAGTTATCCGAACAACCCTACCGGCAATTGTTTTGATTCCAGTAAAATAGAGGATATTTTAAAGAAAACGGATGGTATTGTGGTTGTTGATGAAGCCTATTTTAACTTTTCCGGCAAGACGTTTCTACCGTATCTTGACAAATATGAAAATCTTGTGATTTTAAGGACCCTTTCAAAACTGGGACTTGCTGCAATGAGGATAGGCATTCTCATTGGCAGCCCTCCGCTGATCCATGAGCTGAACAAAGTGAGACTTCCTTACAACCTGAATACACTTTCCCAGATTACAGCCCGCCTCTATATTGAGAATGAAGCGGAGTTTCAAAAACAGGCGGATACGGTTGTCAGCAGAAGGGATGAGCTATTTACTGAACTAAAAAAAATTGACGGAATTCGTTTATATCCCTCCGACGCAAATTTTATTCTTTTCAGTTGTTCTTTCGATACAGATAGTGTATATCACTCTTTAATAGAGGAGGGGATTCTGATAAAGAAGTTCGACACCCCTGCAATTCTCGAAAACTGTATGAGAGTGACAACGGGAACACGTAAAGAGAACGGGGAATTTCTGAAAGCGCTGCGAGACATCATATTCGGCGAGGAGTTGAAAGCAAAGTAAGGAGAGTGATATAACAGATTGAAAATGAGGGGTAGATTACGGCATGGTTTAAAGCTATGTTGTGCTGCCCCTTTTTTGTGCCGTATAAATCAGGAAGCTTTACACAACTCATGAAAAGTCCTGCATACAGTTGCAAAACAGTTATGCAAGGCTTCGAAAACTAATAATGAAAGGAATGAATATTTTGGAAGTAAAAGTATTTGATAACGATGTAGAAAGAGCATTGAGAGTCCTAAAGAATAAACTCTCCAAGAGTGGATTATTCAAGGAACTCAAGTTACGCAGAGCTTATGAGAAACCCTCTGTGAAGAGAAAAAGGAAAGCTATAGAGGCTCGCAGAAGGCTTCTTAAGGCCCGACGAAATCGTAGATATTAAAAAAAGAGTGACTAAAGTGAGCTAAAGTTTGAAGTGCCTAAAGTTAAAGATCGAATTCTACAACTTTAGTTTACTTAAACCAAACCAAACCATGTCATTAGTATTTAAAACTTTGCGCTCTTTGCGTCTTTGCGGTGAACTAAATGGGCTCTCTGAAGGGTGATGCGGTAAGAACTCTGGAGACGGTCCTTCGCGATATAAAAAAAGGCACGACTGTTCAATGTTATCTTATCCATGGAGATGAAGAATACCTGATAAAGGATGCCCTCGATAAGATAATCAACCTCCTCCTTCCAGGAGGAAGCAGGGATCTTAATCTCTTCTATATGGATGGGGAAAGCGAAGACATTGACAGTGTATGTGGATCCATCCTTACGCCCCCCCTTATCCCCGGGGAAAAAATCGTGGTGGTAAGGAATTCCCGTTTTTTTCATTCTAAAACCACCCTGCCGGACCTCGTAAAAAAAATCGTTAAAAACGTAGACGACAATCCATTAGAAGCGGCGCGGGCCTTTGTGTCATTTTTGAAGACGACCGGCTGGACACTTGAGGACCTGAGGGATGACGGGTGGAAGAAGATCTCCGATGATGAGTGGAGCAAAACAATCGGCAGTGATAGCGGCAAAGGAAGAGAGACGTGGTTGCCGAAAATGATAGATTTTTGTGACAGTCGCGGCATGAAAGGAGGACGATCCCAGGAAGATACACAGGCCATCGTAGACGCTCTAACAGGTGGTCTTCCAGAAGGTAATTGTCTGATACTGACCGCCGATTATTCTGTAGACAAGAGGAAAAAACTTTTTAAGGCGATATCCGATATCGGAGTTGTCCTCGGTTTTTCCCGTGTGAAGAATGAAAAGATGCAGAAGAAGCTGCTGAAGGATGCTGCTGAAGAACTCCTTGGCGGAAGTGGTAAAAAGCTGATACCGGAGGCATTTCTCACCCTGGAAAGAAAAACCGGCTTCAACATCAGGCAATTCAGGGGAGCGGTGGAAAAGCTGATTACCTATACAGGCGAGAGATCAATTATTACGGGACAGGATGTCCAGGACGTTACAGGAAGGACAAAAGAAGACTCTATATTTGATCTAACCTCCGCTCTGACCGAGAAGAATATAGGGAAAGCCCTCCTGACCCTTACAGAGCTCCTTGATCAAGGTATTCACCATCTTATGGTTATGACAATGATAATCAGGGAGATCCGACTTCTCTTTCACGCAAAGATTTTTCTCAGATCGAAAAATCTTCCTTCATTCCATCCTGAAATGGACTACAATCGATTTCAGAAGACTGTTTATCCCGCCATAAAGGAGTATAGCAAGGGTTCTATGCTTGTCAGTCAGCATCCTTACGTGATTTATAACGCTCTGAAAAGTTCGGAAAGGTTTTCCTACGAAGAGCTTGGAGGATATTTGGAGACTCTCGTTGATGTTGACATTGCGCTTAAAACTACCGGGAAAAACCCGAAGCTTATACTTGAGCGCCTTCTGACGGATATCTGTCTATAATTTTTTCGTTCTTTTCAGTACTGCTCTCTGCTTCTTGGAAATCCTTCGTGACGGCCCTTTTTTCTGAGTTCCCACGGAGATACTGCTGTGCTGACCATCATTGTCGGAAGGAACGAAATCATATGCGGATGCCCGTTCCAGCTTGGCCTCAAACTCCGGAGAAGAGATAGCAACACCGCCGTTTCTGCTTATAGAATCCGCTATATTTCTGTCCGATGTGACAACAACAATCTCTTCTTTTCCTTTTTTTACCATCCTTTTTATGACCTCATCCGCCTTTTCCCCTTTTCTGGAATATATAATATCAATTCCACCTTCCCGGTCGCGCTCCTCCATCAGCGGATCACTCGCCCACCCGTCAAACACGATGGTTATCCTGTGCCTTCTGGATTTTTTATAGAGTGAAGTTCTCCGTATCAATTCATTGCGCCCACTCTGCAGGCTGAAACTTTCGAAGCGTCCCAGGGAATCTGACTGCCTGATGAGATTATATCCGTCAATTATTATATGCATAATCCTACGGATTGATAATTTCTTTCATTTTAGCTATGGTCTTCCGATAATCAGCGCTTCCAAAGACGGCAGAACCGGCCACAAAAATATCCGTACCGGCATCCGCTATCGGTTTTATATTGTCGAGTGTTACACCTCCATCCACTTCCAAGAGAACACCTGGAGCGATTGATCTGATCATCTCCCGTGCCTTTTTAATTTTTGGCAGCATATTCTCTATAAATTTCTGCCCGCCGAACCCGGGATTTACCGTCATCACCAGCAACATATCCACATCCTCTATAACCTGTTCAATCCGTGAAAGCGGAGTTGCAGGGTTCAGGGATACCCCTGCCTTGATCCCTTGCTCCTTAATTAGCGCTATCGTCCTGTGAAGGTGATCTGCCGCCTCAACATGGACAGTGATCATATCGCTTCCGGCTGCAGCAAAGGCTTCTATAAATCTTTCCGGGTTCTCAATCATCAGGTGGACATCGAACGGAAGGTCAGTAACCTTTCTCAGTGAGGATACAATGGCAGGTCCGATTGTGATGTTAGGAACGAAATGACCATCCATTACATCTATGTGAATCAAATCCGCTCCTGCTTCTTCCACTAACAGGGTCTCTTCGCCGAGTTTGCTGAAATCGGCAGATAGAATAGATGGGGCTATTTTTTTCATATGATATCCTTATGGTCCCCTCTTCAGGCGATGGAACATCCGTTCAGAATTCCATGACGAGAGCGTGTGACACGCCTGAGTCCAGTTCTTTGATCTGGAGTCTCAACTCTTTTGCCTTTTTTGCCTCTCCGGGAAAGAAAATAAATCCATGGGCTACCTCATGTGGTTTTATCGCCCGGCTCTCGAGGGACCTTGTTTGCAGATCTGCTCTTATTTCATGCTGGACGTCTTCGTTTGATAATCCCCCGGCGCCCCCCATTGTTACACCTGCAGCCGCACCGACAGCAGCACCTTTCATAGCAGCATCGCCAACATTATGTCCCGTTACAATACCGACTGCCGCACCGATAATTGCCCCGGCGGCACCGGCAAGCAGTCCTGATTTTGTCGCTTCAGGGGCGACTTTGCCAAGTTCAGTCTTCTTCGATATTCGATCATAGGCAAGTCTCGCATCGATTATAGGCCAGAGATTATTGTCTACGTCGACCAGAAATGTCTGATTCGCAACAATCTCTATCGAGTGGGTACCTTTATTATCAAAGATCACCTGGACAGGAAGTATCCCTGCATCTCTGATGTCAAATCCGAAGGTCTCTTCCGCCTCTTTTTTATCATCGTAGGCCTTTGTTGCTATAAGCGCCCCGGCAACAGCCTTTACATTCGGATAGGCGGTGGGCATTTTTAATGGTACGACCTTCCTCTCGTATTTGGTGCATCCAGCAAGGATAAACATAATGAACAAAAGAACATATATCATCGCATAAAATTTCTTTATTCGTCTCATGGCTGACAAATCCTTTCTTTTCAATAGCAAAACCTATTGAAACTGATACTATATTAGGGTATGGATGTCAATACTTCAAAGGTGACCGATGTATACAGTATACAACATAATTCTATTTATGAGCAGCCTTTTTCTGCTCCCCTACTATCTCTTAAAGATGATCCTTACAGGCAAGTACAGAAAAAGTCTTGGGCCTAAATTCGGTCTTATTGAGCCGGGGATTTTAAAAACAATGGAGGGGAGTCCCAGGATATGGGTCCACGCAGTATCGGTTGGCGAGGTTACAGCAGCAGCCCCTATTGTCTCTTCCCTCAGAGAAAATTTCCCTTCCGCGTGCATCATCCTGTCCACCAGCACAGAGACCGGTCAGGCTATGGCACACAGGATGGCTACCGATGCCACATCCTATATCTACTATCCCCTTGATATTCCCTTTGTGGTAAGAAGAGTATTGAGACTTGTGAAACCGGACATATTTGTCACCGTAGAGACGGAACTCTGGCCAAATTTCCTCCGGATCTGTAAAAAAGCCGGCATTAAAATAGTCATGGTTAATGGGAGAATATCGCCACGTTCCTTTAAAAACTACATAAATTTCCGCTTCTTCTGGAAAGAGGTATTGAAGCAGGTCGATGCGATAGGGGTAATATCCGAAATAGATGCCAGCCGAATCAGGGCGCTCGGTGTACCCCATTCTGAGGTACATGTATTCGGGAATTCAAAGTATGACAGCCTTGCAGCAACGGTAGAACCAAAATTACAAGAGGAAATTTCAGGAAAGCTCAACATAGTACCCGGATCAATGGTATTCGTGGCGGGGAGTACCCACGATACCGAAGAAGAAATAATACTTTCGGTCTACCGACGACTCCTTGAAGGATATCCCGATTTTAAGCTTGTCATCATCCCGCGCCACGTCGAAAGGGGCAATGAGGTACGTTCTCTTGTAAGCGAAGCCGGATTTCCCGATTGCATTATGATGACCGAAATAAAAAATGGCAAGAAACGTTCACAGGAAAGGGTCATCATCATAGATATCATGGGAGAACTCTTCAAGGTATACAGCCTGGCCACCGTTGTATTTTGCGGGGGAAGTCTGGTTCCAAAAGGGGGACAGAACATACTCGAGCCTGCCGCCTGGGGTAAGGTTATATTTTACGGTCCTTCCATGGATGACTTCCTGGATGAAAAGAATCTTCTAGAGGAAGCGGGGGGAGGCATTACCATCAGAAACGGTGATGAACTCCTGGAGGGGATACGTGCACTCTTGGAAGATCCGGAGAGACTATTGCGTAAAGGGGAAGATGGGCGAAAAAGTGTTGTCTCAAACATGGGAGCTTCCAGGAGATATGCGGAGATGATAAAAAAAGTTTTAGAAACTAACGGGTGAGGCCGGTCACATTAGAACATGTTATTACAGGGGGGAACGAAGTCACTTTCTCATAATTATCGCGAGAAGCGAGACTGTATCACTAGCCTCCTTCGCTGCGCTCGGAGTTTCGGCTCACCGCGGTGACACCCTTAACGTCATTGCGAGGCGCGAGCTTCCTCGCCTGTCATTGCGAGGAGGCTAAAGGCCGACGAAGCAATCTAAAAAGACGGTATAAATGAACAGACAATACTATGTTTATATAATGGCAAATAAACATAATACCGTTCTCTACACAGGTGTAACCAATAATCTGAAAAGAAGGGTATATGAACACAAAGAAAAACTGATTGATGGATTTACGAAGAAGTACAGAATTACGAAACTTGTCTATTATGAGGTCTTTGAAGATACTGAAAATGCTATCCTAAGAGAAAAACAGATAAAAGCAGGTTCAAGACAAAGGAAAATTGACCTCATCAATGGAAAAAATAAAGAATGGGTAGATTTGTATGAGGAGGTGTGAGAGAACTTTGCAAAATTTTATATTGTCATTGCGGTGAGCCGAAGCCCGAGCGTAGAGAAGGGGGCATGTGAAGCAATCTTCAGCTCATGGAAAACAAAAGAGAGTGCGGGGTCTGTTCCGAGTCTGTCTTGAGGTTGCTTCGGGCTAATGCCCTCGCAATAACCACCGATTTTTGACTTTTTGCGAAGCTATCAAGGAATTGCTATGTATAAAGAAAAAAAAGTTGTCGTCGTTATGCCTGCTTATAATGCTGAGCAGACACTTAAAAAAACCCACGCGGAAGTGATGGCCCAGGAAATTGTTGATCTGGTTGTTATTGTCGATGACGCAAGTCAGGATAACACCACATCTATCGCAAAGACTCTACCGAATACAAAAGTCTACACACATCAAAGTAATTTAGGCTACGGAGCCAATCAGAAATCATGTTACAGACTGGCACTTGAAGAGGGTGGAGATATTATTGTTATGGTCCATCCGGATTACCAGTACACCCCAAAACTCATCCCTGCCATGGTCTCAATGATTGGGAATAATCTTTATCACTGTGTACTGGGCTCCAGGATTCTTGGAGGGTATGCCCTGAAAGGAGGCATGCCCCTCTGGAAGTATATTTCAAATCGTTTCCTTACTTTCGTTGAAAACTTTTTTCTGAAAGCGAAACTCTCCGAGTATCATACGGGGTACCGGGCATTCTCACGGGAACTTTTGGAGCGGTTGCCCCTGGAGGTTAATTCCGATGATTTTGTGTTTGACAATCAGATGCTTGCACAGATTCTGTGGTTCGGGTATACGATTGCCGAGGTCAGTTGTCCGACAAAGTATTTTCCCGAAGCCTCATCGATTAACTTGCCACGAAGCATCAAGTACGGTTTTGGATGTCTGCTTACAGCCCTGATATTTCGCCTGGTAAAAATGAAAATCGCTAAATCAAAGACATTTCCCGAATATGACCGATATAAAAACTCGTAATCACAATAATATGTTTTTCAAGATCCGTTATGATATTCTGGTCTGCCTGTTTCTCGTCGCAGCTACAATTGCTGTCTACTGGCAGATCGGGAATCATACATTCGTTAACTACGATGCCGATAAATATGTCACTGATAATCAACACGTACAGGCCGGGCTGACTTCAGAAAGCATCACCTGGGCTTTCACATCCACACATGACAGCAACTGGCATCCACTGACCTGGCTATCTCACATGGCAGATTGTCAGTTTTACGGATTAAATCCCAAAGGACATCACTTCACCAATGTGCTTTTTCATATTTTAAATTCTATCCTGCTATTTTTAATCTTTAGGAGAATGACTGGGGACCTCTGGAAAAGTGCCTTCGTTGCGGCATTATTTGCCATTCATCCTCTCCATGTGGAGTCGGTTGCCTGGGTGGCGGAACGGAAAGACGTCCTCAGCACCTTCTTCTGGATGCTCACCATGGGAAGTTACGTCTGGTATGTTGAGCATCCGGGGACAAGTAGATATTTGATGGTTTTTTTGTTCTTTATTCTGGGCCTTATGGCAAAACCCATGCTTGTGACCCTGCCTTTTGTATTGCTCCTTTTAGATTACTGGCCGCTTGGTCGGTTTAAATTTAGACGATCAGAGAGAACCATTAGAAATTCAACAGAAAAATCCCACAATCTTCATTTGATCTGGGAAAAGATGCCTCTCCTTGCCTTTGCGGCAGCCTCGAGTGTAGTGACCTTTCTCGTTCAGCAGAGCGGGGGGGCCGTTCGTTCTTTTGATGTACTGCCGCTTACCGTCAGGATTTCCAATGCCCTCGTCTCATACGTAAGCTATCTTATAAAAATGATCTGGCCTCTGAACCTGGCGGTCCTCTACCCTTATTATGGCATATTGACATGGTGGAAGATTGCAGGGGCCTTCTTTTTCATTGTACTGATATCATTCATCGTTATCAAGACGGTGAGACGTTACCCTTATCTCACCATCGGATGGCTCTGGTACCTGGGAACTCTCGTGCCGGTTATCGGGCTGGTACAGGTAGGATCGCAATCTATGGCCGACCGATATACATATGTGCCGCTTATAGGCATTTTTATCATTATCGCATGGGGCGTTTCCGATCTTGCAGCCCGATGGCGCTATAGAAAGGAAGGGCTTGCCGCGGTGTCGGCTATTCTCCTCTCGATTTTAACAGTCATAACCTGGTTTCAGGTAAGACACTGGAATAACAGTATAACGCTTTTCACACATGCAATTAATGTTACCGAGAACAACTGGATTGCGCATCATAATCTCGGGTCTGCTTTGTTCGAGGATGGAAGAACAGCTGAGGCTATCAACCATTACAATGAAGCATTAAAAATAAATCCTGTTTATGCTGAGCCACACTACAATCTGGGGAATGTTCTGGCCGGGCAGGGAAAACTCGATGAAGCGGTCAGTCATTATCACGAAGCTCTGCGGATAAACCCTGACCATACTGAAGCGCACAACAATTTAGGAAATGCTTTGGTTAAACAAAAAAGGTTTGCAGAGGCTCTTGATCATTATTCTGAGGCCTTGCGAATTAATCCTGATTTTATAAAAGCACATTATAATTTGGGAGCTACTTTTGCAGAACAGGGCAAAGCCGCGGAGGCCATTGACCATTTCACTTCCGCATTAAAAATAAATCCTGATTACGTGGAAGCGCACAACAACCTGGGAAATGTCCTCGCCAAGCAGGGAAGAGTAGCTGAAGCGATCGACCACTATTCCGAGGCTCTGCGAATAAATCATGATAATGCGAAAGTACACAATAACCTGGGGAGTGCTTTGGTTGAGCAGGAAAGAACGGTTGAGGCCATTGACCATTTCACTTCCGCATTAAAAATAAATCCTGATTACGCGGAAGCGCACTACAATTTAGGCAATGCTTTGGCCAGGCAGGGAAAATTAGATGAAGCGATCGGCCATTATTCTGAGGCCTTGCGAATAAATCCTGATGATGCCGAAGCCCGTAGCAATCTTGAAACGGCATTAGCGGTTCTGAAGGAAACCGATGCCGCCATCAAAAAACTTCAGAAATTACTCGAAGTTAACCCGGGAAATCCCGAAATGCATTATGATCTGGGAAACTTGTATTACAAGAAAAGAAAATTGGACGAAGCCATTTACCACTATCAGAAATCACTCTCCCTTCAACCGGATGCCGTGCAAGTTTTGAACAACTTAGCCATTGCGTATATGACCAAAAAGGAACATGAAAAGGCCGTTTCTACATTTAACAGAATGGCAGAACTTCAGCCGGATAACGCCGGTATTTATTATAATATTGCCTGTATATACTCACGACAGAACAAAATAGAAAAATCCCTTGAATCTCTCAAAAAGGCCATCGAGAAGGGTTATGACAACTGGGATCTTATTAAAACTGACAAGGATTTGGAAAACATAAGAAATTCTTTATATTATGAAAAACTTATGAGCAGCCGCTGAGACATCAAAAGAAAACGAAATCACCTCAACTGTCGTATTAATGAAAGCAGAAAAAACGCATGACCAACAGTAAAAAACATAAAAAGGCATTTTTCACCTTACGCCGAGAAGGTTTGGTATGTTTGTTTATCATAGTGGTTACAATTGCTGTCTACTGGCAGATCGGGAATCATGCATTCGTTAACTACGATGACGATAAATATGTCACTGATAATCAACACGTACAGGCCGGGCTGACTTCAGAAAGCATCACCTGGGCTTTCACATCCACACATGCCAGCAACTGGCATCCACTGACCTGGCTATCTCACATGGTAGATTGTCAGTTTTACGGATTAAATCCCAAAGGTCATCACCTCACTAATGTACTTTTTCATATTTTAAATTCTATCCTGCTATTTTTAATCTTCAGGAGAATGACGGGGGACCTCTGGAAAAGTGCCTTCGTTGCGGCATTATTTGCCATTCATCCTCTCCATGTGGAGTCGGTTGCCTGGGTGGCGGAACGCAAAGATGTCCTGAGTACATTTTTCTTTATGCTGACAGTGGAGGCTTATATCCTCTATGTCGAAAATCCAAGCATAAAAAAATATTTACTTACTGTTTTACTATTTATTCTGGGTCTTATGGCAAAACCCATGCTGGTTACTTTGCCATTTGTGCTGCTTCTTTTAGACTACTGGCCACTTGGACGCTTTCAATTTAGGCAAACAGATAGCTCTGTTAGTAATGCAACAAAAAAGTCAGGTAAATTCTATTTGGTCTGGGAAAAAACTCCTTTCTTTGCCCTTGCAGCAATCTCAAGTGTAGTAACCTTTATCGCTCAGCAAAGCGGAGGAGCCGTTCGTTCTTTTGATGTATTACCGCTTACTGTCAGAATTTCCAATGCCCTCGTTTCATATATAAGCTACATAGTAAAAATGATTCTGCCATACAATCTGGCGGTTCTTTATCCCCACCCAAATGGTTTGCCGATGTGGCAGGTTGCCGGGGCCGGCCTGTTGCTGATCCTTATATCCCTTATAGTCATCCGTATGATGAGACAGTTTCCATATCTCATAGTCGGGTGGCTGTGGTACTTAGGCACTCTTGTGCCGGTTATCGGGCTGGTGCAGGTCGGAGCACAGTCTATGGCTGACCGGTATACCTATGTGCCACTTATAGGGCTGTTTATCATGATCGCCTGGGCTGTTCCCGATCTTCTAAGATGGCACTATCGGAGGATTTTCCTCGCTATATCTGCAGGATGCGTCCTCTCAGTCCTAATAATGGTCACGTGGTTGCAACTCCAGTACTGGCAAAACAGTATTACACTCTTTCAACATACCCTCAACATTACTGCAAACAATTATGTGCTGCATAGTAATATGGGAGCTGCTCTGGCAGAGCAGGGTAAAATAGATGCGGCGATTGCCCATTATCGGGAGGCACTACGCATTAAACCTGACGATATAGAAGCCCGCTATAACATGGCCAATGCCCTGGCACGACAGGGGAATTTCAAAGATGCCATTGCCCAGTATGCCGAGGTGCTGAAAACAAACCCAAATATGGCCTCCGCGCATAACAATATGGGGATCACCCTGTCCCGTCTGGGTGAAACGAAGAAGGCCATCTTCCATTTCAGGGAGGCGCTACGGATAAAACCCGGGTATCGGGATGCTGAATACAATCTGAAAATTGCCCTCCAAAGAGAGGAAAAGATTGAGAAAACCGTCACACGGCATCCCTTGGCAAAGCGAGTTAATACCAACAATGCGGAAGCGCAAATGCGGCTTGGATTGGAGCTGTTTCAAAAGGGAAAATTCGATGAGGCCGTTGGTCACTTTCGGGAAACACTTAAAATCAACCCGGAACTTATAGAAGCACATATTAATATTGGTTTGGCCTTGGCCTATAATCGGGAGATCGATGAGGCCATTGACCATTTTCAGAAAGCGCTTAAAATTAACCCGGAGCTTGCAGAGGTGCATAACAGTCTTGGTGTAACTTTAGTTCAAAAAGGAAAAGTGGATGAGGCCGTTAGCCATTTTAAGGAAGCACTGCGAATCAAACCCGATTTTGCGAAAGCACACAACAGCCTCGGGGTTGCTATGGCTCGCAAGGGAAAGACAAAGGAAGCCGTTGTTCATTTTCGCGAGGCATTACGGATCAAACCCGATTACGAAGATGCTGACAAAAATCTGAAGATTGTACTGGGCATACAGAGTAAATCTCAGTAAGATGGTGCTTCGGGGATGCACCCAGGTCGAAAAAGCAGAAAAAACGTGAATATGAACATCAGGAAATTTTAGCAATGACCGACAGCGAAACGAAAAAAACTCTCTTTTTCACCTTTGGATATATGCGCGAAGGTTTGATGTTACTGGTCATGGCGGTTCTTGTTTTCATAATCTATTCAAACATACTGAAAGCTCCTTTTGTGTTTGATGATCAGCAAAATATTCGGGATAATCCACATGTTCGTTTAACCGAACTCACTTTAGAAGGCATTAATAAGACGGTAGTTGAAAACCCATATAATAATCGTCCGGTAGCCCACGCCAGCTTTGTTCTTAACTATTATTTCCATAAGTATAATGTCATGGGTTATCACCTGGTCAATATCCTGATACACATAATGACAGGAATCTTCCTTTATTTTTTCCTCAAAATTACACTCAGTATATCTATATTATCAATGAGCTGCCGGTACCCCGTACCCGGTAAGTCACAAACAGTCGCCCGCGATTCACATGCGGGATTTTCCGACCCTTCACTAATAGCCTTTTTCGCCGTCCTTATCTGGCTTGTTCATCCGATCCAGACCCAGTCGGTTACCTATATTGTTCAACGGATGAATAGCATGGCCGCCATGTTTTATGTCTTGTCCTTTCTGCTGTATGCAAAAGCCCGTCTGGCAGAGGAAAAAAAGAAAAAGTCGATATTGTTTGCCGGTTGTGTGCTTGCAGGAATATTGGCTCTCGGCTCCAAGGAGATAGCTGCGACACTTCCCTTTTTTATCTTTCTGTATGAGTGGTATTTTTTCCAGGATTTAAATCGAGACTGGTTTAAGCGTCATATCTTCCTTTTTTCGGGAGTCGTAATTCTTTTTGCAATTGTGGCAGTCGTATATATGGGAGCCCATCCGCTGGAAAGGATATTGTCCGATTACGATAAACGCAGCTTTACCCTGACACAACGGGTGTTGACAGAGTTTCGGGTAGTAATTTACTATATAAGCCTTCTGATATTTCCTCTTCCTTCCCGGCTTAATCTGGATCACGATTTTGCGGTTTCCAGTTCTCTGATTAATCCCGCAACCACCATATTTTCCATAGTGTCTGTTATAGGATTAATCGGACTGGCGTTCTATATGGCCAAAAGAGAGCGGCTTTTATCTTTTTGTATTCTGTGGTTTCTTGGTAACCTGGTGATCGAATCCTCGGTGATAGGGCTTGAGATTGCATTCGAACACCGTACCTATTTACCTTCCATGCTTGTAAGCATGATGGTGGTTGTATTGGTCTGTCGATATGTAAGGCAGAGATGGGTTATTCTTTCCCTGCTGTGTGTTGTAATGCTTGTTTTTTCCTATTGGACGTATGAAAGAAACAAGGTTTGGGGCAGTGAGCTGTCACTCTGGGAAGATTGTGTAAAAAAATCTCCGGGAAAGGCCAGGCCGCATAACAATCTGGGCGTTGCTCTGGCAGATCAGGACAAATCAGATGAGGCCGTAGAGCATTATTCTAAAGCCTTGCAGATAAAGTCTAATTATGTTGAAGCGCACTATAATCTTGGGAATATTTTAGTAAGGCAGGGTAGAATTCCTGAGGCTATTGACAATTATGCTGAGGCATTAAAAATAAATCCCCGATATGCGAAAGCGCACTACAATTTGGGGACTGCTCTGGTCAGGCAGGGAAGAGTAGATGAAGCGATCGACCATTATTCCGAAGCACTGCGGATAAATCCTGATTATGCGAAAGCCCACTACAATCTGGGAAATGCTCTGGCCAGGCAGGGAAGAGTAGATGAAGCGATCGACCATTATTCCGAAGCACTGCGGATAAATCCGGACGATGCACAAACCCTTGCCAATCTTAAAGCGGTTTCGGCGGTCTTGAAGGAAACTGATATCGCCATTAAAAGACTCCGGAAATCAATTGAAGCTGATCCGGGAAATCCCGAACTGTACTACGAGCTGGGAAACTTGTATTACAGGAAAGGAAAACTGGACGACGCCATTTATCACTATCAGAAATCACTATCAATTCAACCAGATGTCGTGCAGGTTTTGAACAACTTAGCCATTGTGTATATGACAAAAAAGGAATATGACAGAGCCGTCTCTATACTTGGCAGAATAGCGGAGCTTCAGCCGGACAATGCCGATATTTATTATAATATTGCCTGTATGTACTCAATACAAAACAAGGTGGAAAAATCGATTGATTCGCTTAAGAAGGCCATTGAGAAGGGTTATGACAACTGGAATCTTATCAAAACCGATAAGGATTTGGAAAATATAAGAAGTTCTTTATATTATGAAAAACTTATAAGCAACCACTGAGTCATCACAAGAAAACGAAATCACATCAACGGTTGTATTAATGAAAACAGAAAAATCATAACGAAAAACACAGGGAACTATTGGTAATGAACACCCGTGAAACGGAAAAAACTCCCTTTTTTACTTTACGCTACGAAGGTTTGGTATGTCTGTTCCTCGTCATAGTCTCTCTTGCCGTCTATTGGCAGGTTGGAAATCATACATTTATTGACTATGATGACAATGCATATGTTACTGAAAATCGTCACGTGCAGTCTGGGTTGACTCCTAAGAGCATTACCTGGGCCTTTACAACTACGCATGCCAGCAACTGGCACCCACTGACATGGTTATCTCACATGCTGGATTGTCAGATTTACGGATTAAACCCCGGGGGTCATCATTTTACCAATGTAATTTTTCATATTTTAAATTCTATCCTGATGTTTTTAATCTTCAGGAGAATGACGGGTGCTCTCTGGAAAAGTGCCTTTGTTGCGGCATTCTTTGCCATCCACCCTCTCCATGTGGAATCGGTTGCCTGGGTGGCGGAACGCAAAGACGTCCTGAGCACCTTTTTCTGGATGCTGACCATGGGAAGTTACGTCTGGTATGTTGAGCGTCCGGGAACAAGTAGATATCTCCTCGCTATCTTATTCTTTGCCCTTGGTCTCATGGCCAAACCCATGCTTGTAACCCTGCCTTTTGTATTGCTCCTTTTAGATTACTGGCCCCTCGGCCGCTTTCAGGTCAGAAAACTCGATGTCGCTCAACGCACAGAAGAAAAGACCCAGAAAGATACTAAAAGCAAAAAAAAGAAATCCCCAAGACATACCCTAAAAAACGCAGTACAAGAGAACAAAATCATAACTTCTGATTATCAGTGGTCACTTGTAGTCCCGTTTATTTGGGAAAAGATACCATTCTTTGTTCTTGCGGCAGCATCCAGTGTTGTAACCTTTTTTGTCCAGCAAAGCGGAGGAGCTGTTCGTTCTTTTGATGTATTGCCGCTTACGGTCAGGGTTTCCAATGCCCTTGTTGCATATGTAAGCTACATCGGAAAGGTGTTCTGGCCTTTTAACCTGGCGGTCCTTTATCCTCATTACGGGATGTTGGAAGGGTGGAAGGTTGCGGGAGCTTGTTTGTTGCTTGTATTCATATCATTCATCGTTATCAGGACGGTGAGGTGGTATCCTTATCTTACTATCGGATGGCTGTGGTACTTAGGCACTCTTGTACCGGTGATCGGGCTGGTGCAGGTCGGAATACAGTCTATGGCTGATCGGTACACCTACGTTCCACTCATAGGACTGTTCGTCATGATCACCTGGGGTGTTTCTGATCTTGCAGGCCGATGGCACTATCGCTATAGAAAGGAAGGGGTCGCCATAGTATCAGCAATCCTCCTCTCGATTCTAATAGTGGTAACATGGTTTCAGTTAAGGCATTGGACTAATAGTATTACACTTTTTAAGCATGCAATTAATGTTACTGATAATAATTCAGTTGCGCACAACAACCTTGGTATTGCTCTGGCAGAGCGGGGAAAAATAGACGAGGCCATCGACCATTACACCAGGGCATTAAAAATAAAGCCTGATTATGCAAAAGCACATTACAACCTTGGAAATGCTTTGGGCAAGCAGGGAAGAAAGGCTGAGGCCATTGACCATTACACGAAGGCGTTAAAAATAAAGCCTGATTATGTAAAAGCACATTATAATTTGGGAGTTGTGCTGGCTGAGAAAGAAAAAAAATATGATAGGGCCCTTTTCCATTTTCGGGAAAGTCTTCGCTTTAAACCGGAATATCCAGATGCTTTGATGAATATAGGAACTATTTTTGTTAAGCGTGGAGACGTAAATATGGCTATTGATTATTTTTTAAAGACATTGAGAATTCAACCTGACAATCTACGGGCACATCTTAATCTGGGATCAGTTTTTCTTCAGGAGGGTGAAACTGATAAAGCCATATCACATTTTCGTGAATCCCTCAGGATTGATTCCAATCATCCGGAGGCAAATTATTGTTTAGGATTGGTATTGGCCAAGTGTGGAGATATCGATGAAGCCATAAAATATTTTTCGAAAACATTACGATTAACACCAAAAAATGCAAGGGCGCTCAATTCTCTCGGAATTGCCCTATTGCGTAAAGAGAAGATCGTGGACGCTATTGTCCATTTTAGAGAAGCAGTACGGGTAAAACCCGATTTTACTGAAGCTCGTGGCAATCTTAAAGTAGCATTAGCAGATTTAAAAAAAACCGATGAGGATATTAAAAAACTTCAAGAATCACTTAAAGTTAACCCGGGGGATTCTGGATTGTGTTATGATTTGGGGAATTTGTATTATAAGAAAGGGGAATTGGATAAAGCCATTTACCAATATCAAAAATCACTATCAATTCAACCGAATGCTGTGCAAGTTTTGAATAATTTAGCCATTGTGTATATAACTAAAAAAGAATATGGCAAAGCCGTTTCTATATTTAGCAGAATAGCGGAGCTTCAGCCGGATAATGCCGATATCTATTATAACATTGCCTGTATGTACTCAATACAAAACAAGGTGGAAAAATCGATTGATTCGCTTAAGAATGCTATCAAGAAGGGTTATGATAACTGGGATCTTATTAAAACCGACAAGGATTTGGAAAACGTAAGAAGTTCTTTATATTATAAAATCCTTATGAGTAGCCGCTGATACCAAGTTGCAATCATATGCTTACAAAGTCATTACGGGGAATGAAGTAACAAATAATATTGATGCGGGTCGCCATATACAGGGGGAATTATCTGATAGACGTTTCCACCTTTTCTACCAGGCTGTGAAGGGTGCTTCGATCCAGCGCTGATATGGCTGTAGCCTGAAACCGGTGGCAGAGGGTTTCAAGGAGCGTTTTGTCAGGGAAACGGTCCTCTTTATTGAAGACCCGGATGACGGGTTTGTTTGCCACGTCCAATTCCTCCAAGATCTTTTCGACAGTTGTTATATGTCCCTCAAAGTTCGGGTTGCTTATGTCTATCACCTGAAGAAGGACATCCGCTTCATTCAGCTCCTCAAGGGTTGCCCTGAATGCGGCAAACAGTTCTCGGGGAAGATCCCTGATAAATCCGACAGTATCTGTTATAATCGCCTCGGTATCTCTCGGAAAACGGAGCCTTGAGCTTTTCGGATCGAGCGTGGCAAAGAGACGGTCTTCTGTAAAAACCCTGCTTTCTGTCAGTGTATTGAGGAGTGTGGACTTCCCCGCATTGGTGTAGCCGATAATTGAGATGATGGGAAGTGCCCTTTTCCCTCTCCTTACCTTGCGCTGTTTCCGGGATTTCTGAACATTCTTCAGCCCATGCTCCAGATGGCGAATTCTATCCCTGACACGCCGCCGATTAATTTCGAGTTTTGTTTCACCCGGTCCCCTCCCACCGATACCTCCGGTGAGACGGGACATCGCCGTGTTTTTCATGATAAGCCTGGGAAGCAGGTACTTCAGCTGGGCGAGTTCAACCTGGATCTTCCCCTCACTGCTGTGTGCCCTCCTGGCAAAGATATCGAGTATCAACTGAGTGCGGTCGATTACTTTAAGCTCGATAAAATCGGCAATGTTGCGTATCTGGGCGGGGGTAAGTTCATGATCGAAGATCAGGAGATTCGCCCCCATCTGAAGAGCCTTGATAGTAAGCTCTGAAAATTTTCCTTTCCCCAGCAGGAATTTCGGGTCGATTCTATCTCTGTGCTGGATCGTCGAGTCGAGCACCTCGACACCGCATGATATGGCAAGCTCCTTCAATTCAGCGATGCAACTGTCGCTATCGTAAAGTGGGTCGGTTTCCACCCTTATGAGAAACGCACGTTCAGCGGAGTCAACCGCTCTCATCTTCTGTTTTCTCGCAAACTCTCCTTCCAGGGCCTGTATAAAATCGGTAAATTTGAGGTTCATTTCGGATGGGCGGGCCGGTTTCAGGAAGAGCCAGTATTCACCGTCGGGATTCTCCGGGATCAGGTGTGCGGTGTGTGCCACCCCCGGTATGCCGTTAGAATCAACTTCGACGGCACAGACCAGATCGAGCCTGAGAAGCGCCAGGTCGGTTAGATCGTCCTGAGTTAACTTTTCTCCATTCAGGTGGGTATGAATAAGTCGAAGACCCTTGAGGCGGGTTGAGGAAGATCTGAATCCTCCGAGGTCAGGGATTACTATCTCCCTGTGATTTCCGACGATAACATAGCTTATCTCACCCTTTCGGGTTATGAGCAGACCGATCTGACGGTTTATCTCCCGGGAGAGTTCGGCAAGGTTCCGTGCCAGTTCATGGGTAAGGACCCTCTCCGGGGGGATTTTTCTCCTACAAAGCTGTCTGATCCTTTTGATCTGTCCGGCTTTGAGACCGGTCGTATTGCCATAAATCCTGTTTATTTCAGATTACTCCTTTTTCGGGCATGGAGCTTTTTGCGAAATTATCAATTTAAACTATCTACTTCTTAAACAATTCGTTTACAAGCCCTTTCTTGTCAACCTTTAGGTAATCAGCTAAATCATTTAAGATATTATTCAAAGTTCCAATTTTAATTGGACGGTGGTCAGGAACAGTAATTTTATGTTCTTTATTTCTAAGCTTAGACACAAGTCTTATATGACTTCCTGTTTCTCTTGTAATTTCGTATCCATACTTCCCAAGCAGTTTTGCTAGTTCTCTTCCAGAGATACCTCTTGGAACTTTAGGCATAAGCGAATTTTTCCTCTCTAACTATATGTAAACGAACCAAAAGAGGCATTTCTGTTTCCTCAAAATGACATTTTAAAGCATCTTTAATATTTCCTTTAAGCTCCTGTAAAGTTTCACCTTCTGTAAAAATAGAATGGCCAAGAGCCTGGGCGGTATATCCACCTTCCGGATCTTCCTCAACAATAAAAATTATTTCTTTAACCTTCACAAATCAACCTCCTAAGATTTGTTTTCGTTCTTGTTTTCCAATCTGCCTCCCACTCACCTAACTCCTCAACAGTTTCCAGGTACGATTGTATGGCATCTTTGATGTTTTCCAAAGCTTCTTCTCCCGTTTGCCCTTGTGACCAACAACCCGGCAAACCAGGAACCCAGACCGCATAACCTTCTTCTGTCTTATTAAGGTCTACTCTGTATCTCATGATGGCCATCTCCTGTTTTCTGTACATTTAATAAGGGAATTTATCATACCCACACCGGTGGGTCAACAGCAATAATGGGGGTAAATCTTTACATGGATAAACAAGCAACGCAGGCCTGAAGCCCTGCCCTACACATAACATATAGTAACGTAGGGCAAGCCTTCAGGCTTGCTTATGTAGCTTTGTCATTCCGAATTTATTTCGGTATCTTATGAGACCCTGAAAGATCCTGAAACAAGTTCAGGACATGATTCAGGGTGACAGTAGATAAAAAAAGCCCCAGGAAGGTAATCCCCGGGGCTTTTCTGGAAACTTCACACGGACAAACGATACCGAAACACGTTCGGCATATGGTTTGTCAATGCCACCAAACTTAGAACGACAACGTCAGCTTGTTCATTAAGAGGTAGTCGTTTTCAACCTCATTGGAAGCACTCGTACCCTTGAAGTAATCACCGGTCCAGAGGTAACCAAAACCTACCATATAGCTCAGATTATCATAGATCTTGTAGGTCCCGCTGATATCAAACTCGGTGCCGTATGAGTTATCGACGCTAGTCCCTTTCTCGTCGGCATTGGCAATGGAGAGAGATGCAGCTATGCTGAGTTTCTCAAGCGGTTTCATACCGGCAAAGACCTGATAGAGGACCGCATTTGCCATTTTATAAGTAGCGATAGGAGCACTATTAGCATTTCCTAAATTGGGCGACCATGCCATAAATGGGTAATTCCAGAGAATCAGGCATGGATTGTAGAGCGTGTCACCTGAGAAAAGTCCACCCTCTCTCTTATCCTCAGTAGCCGGGTCATCACCACTGACAAAGGCATACTGGCCACCCACATAGAACTGTCCAAGATTGATCTTGCCATAGAGATACGCTGCCATGCTATCCTCGTCCACATCTGAAGTACCTGACGCTTCGTACTCCTTGTACTTACCAAACGCATATTGGAACTCACCCTCGAGGTAGACAGGACCAAAAGTTGCCTTGAAATACGGTTCCAGGACATGAATCTTGCCTTTGTATCCCAGATCCGGGCTTACCGTGCCACTGGCGGTTGCATCATTAATGAACTCATAGAGCAGACCGGCATCTCCACCATTCCATTTGTACTGGAAGGCAGCTAGATAGAGGTCCTTATCCTCATCTGCTTGTGTCGTTGAGGCATGGTCTAATTCATAACCCTTCTCTGTGCAGAGAAGGAACGTCCACGGACCGGTCTTGTTCACGAATTTGATCCTGGGGACACTGGTTGAACCGTCACCAAATTTTGTTCCCCAGACAGCACCTTCCTGATACCCGACATAGAAGGTACCAACGGGTACCGCGAAGCTAACATAGGCACGCTCAAAGGAGATATTCTGACTGTCAGCTGCCACAGCAGCCGGGGTACCACTCGCAGTAGGGGTTGATCTGTCTGCACCCCAGACCCTCTCCATCGCATCGAATCTCGTATTCAGAGAGAGTCCTTCCGCAACCTGAAAAACCGTTACGACCCTCAACCTCTGGGCATAGTATGCATCAGATGGACTCGCATTTGCATCCTTACCCAAATCATGATTGTTATCATAATAGCCCGCGACATAGTACGAACCGCTGAACTTAACGTCCGTAGCTGCTGCAGGCGCGCTGAAGGCCACAATCAGACCCAAAGCAAGTAAAACTACCAAAAATTTCTTCATGTTACTCCTCCTGTTTATTGTTCCGTTAAAACATGTTTTATTGTTTACATTTAGTGAATACGAAAAACGCAGAGTCTCTGTCAGTGCACAATTCATCAGCACAGACAGGGACACTCTACTATAAAGCCTCCCGACATCACCCCCTTTCACGATCTAAAATCCCCGGTTCCCATCTACCAAATGAAAACTGGGAGATTCCGGTAGTCGGGGCAGACGCAAAAACCCCTTTCCCGAATAAATCTTTTCTACGCTAACACCCTGAAAATAGGTTGTCAAGGGTTTTTTTACTGTGTAGTTTTATTTCCACCGTGAAGGAAATTACACATCACAGGCCCTGCAAAACAAGGATTAGTACCCGTTAATCGTGGTCTCTGTGACAGGATATAGCTCAATTAATACAGCATATTAGGATATTATCATCCCTGCGACATCTGCGCTGGCACAGATAATGCCTGTAAAGGTCTAAATTGATCTAATCCATGTTCCACAGTTCATCGAAAAACACTAAAAAATGGAGGGAGTTGAAAGATGGGCGATGACGAGAGGGTTCAATTAAGGGACGTCTATCCGGTACCGGAGGCGGCAAAGTTGAAGGCTTACATAAAGGGCAGGGAGGAGTACGACAGTCTCTACAAGCGCTCTTT
>Ga0265594_1000095_pt1 | contig 72458 bp, 59 predicted proteins | sample saktaG_11_FD_190147 | JGI IMG/M metagenome (GOLD analysis project Ga0265594, IMG submission 190147) | Saline water microbial communities from Sakinaw Lake, British Columbia, Canada - sak_2011_5_24_80m | ecosystem: Environmental > Aquatic > Non-marine Saline and Alkaline > Saline ...
TATGCTGTTTCAATAACATATGTTTTCGATGGATCCACACTTAAAACAGATGCGATAATATCACTAAATTGACGATAATCACTATCATATAATACATCTTCTTGTGGAGCAAATCCTAAATCATGACCTTGCCATGAACTTGAAATTTGATAATCAAAACCTTTACTTTCGGTGAATCCTATCCAATCGAAGATAAAAAAGAAAGAGACAAAGACAAAAAAGAATAAGACGAATTTTTTAATCCATATTCTTTTCATGTCAATCACCTCTATTTCTAACTAAAAAAGTTTGGGTCGATTTGCCATACCTCAGCAAACCTGTTTGCTTGGACAACATCAACTATTAAATCTAAATGAAGAGAGCAAGTTTCAACAAATACTTCATTGACTCTAACTGGATGTGGATCTCCTCCTTGAATAAAATAAATAATTGTCGGATTTCCTTTGGGTATAATTGTCGGGCTGTAAGCATATCCTTGTAAATCATATAACGCAGCATATGATGGAGCTAGTTTTAATAATGAGAATGGATAATATCCAGATCCTTGATTAGAATGATAAACAACTTCAACTACATCAGGAATCGGATATAATGGATTTTGATCTAGATAATGTCTAGTTAAAGTCCATTCTTCTTGGAGTTTGATTCTAAATCTCGATGCAACAATTGATTCGACCAAGAAAGATATATTTAAATTTCCAACATAATTATCACTTAGTGGATCAGATGCGTTGATTAGCACATTTCCTGTTTCTCGGTCATAATATGGACTATTTATTGTGATAGCTGTTGATCCAAATGAAATAAACATTTCTACTTCAAAATCGCCTGTTTCTATAACAATACCTCTTTGCTCTTGAACTTGAAAATACGCATAAACAATGACAAACGTCGTTGCAAATACTAAGACAAAGATAACGAGCGATAAATACATTCTGGATTTGAGTGCATTAAACATGTTATGCCACCTCACCCTTAGAATTCACAATATCGATAATCATTGAAAAACTATATACTTGATCTAAATAGATTAATGGATCTGGTGCTTCATCGTAATCTCCCCAGAAAACAATTTGGAAAGTCATATCATCACTAGCAACCATAATCACTTCATTCATTTGATCTAAAATGGTTTGATTGTATGCTGTTATTGCATCTAATTGTTCTGTCTTTGTTGCATAACCACTAATGATTGCTGAAACTCTAGAATAATAATCAGTAGACAAACCAATTTCTTCATCAATGTTCAAACCTTCATAGATTATAAAATACAAAAGACCAGCTTGACTGGATGTATCAATCAACTGGATTTGATGTTTAATTGAAACACTATTATCGGATGCAACTAGATCGATGCGTAAGCTAGATGCCATGACATCCAGACTTAAAGAATCATTATCAATAAAATCTTTTTGATAATCGATATAAGCAAGATCTTCTAAATCAATATCATTGATTGTAATTTGTTCGTTTGCATAAGTTGTTACAGCAATTTCACCTGATGTAATGGTGACAAATGATTTTTCTTCAACATACGTCATCCATGCATAAACAACAGTTGGAATTGACATCATGAGAATAATAACAGTAAATAAAGATGTTAATTTAATTTTTAATCTTTTTCTCATGCGTTTGCCTCCTTTACTAAGATATCAAAAAGCCAGTCATATCTCTTTCGAGATGCAACTGGCTACCTAGTTTTTTAGGCCCTATAGCTTTGCGTCGCTAGGTTACCCTAGTTTTGCCAAATTTATAGTGATATTATTACATAATATCTACTCTTTAATTATAGTCTTTTTCAGATGAAATGTCAAACGATTTTACTCTTTTAAATCACCATTTTTATCTTTTTCTTCCTTTAAAATTTCTTGATAGATTTTTTCGTGGTCTAGCGCTCTAAGCGCATTCAATTCTTCTTCATGTTTTTGTCTAATTTCTTCATTTTTAGCATCACTTATGTTTCTATAAATATGTGCTAATTCCCAAATAAGGAGGATAACTAAAACTGCTGTTAATCCTAAAAAGATAAGACTTCGGCTATTAATCATTAAATCAACAACTGGTTTTAAGAATGTGATCTTAGAATGCATGCTCCCTTGATAATTAGTGATCGTTACTGGGTGCGGATCAACAGAGTTCATTGGATTGTCCCCTTTAGTTCTTAAACTGCCATCACCAACAATTTCAACAACTCTGTGTATAATCAGAATTCTCGTTGGAGTTCCATTAACAGTGATCTGATCTTGAAAGACAATGACATCACCTAATTTAACATCTTCAAATGCTACACGCTTAATAATTGCAACGTCGCCAGGATGTAGTGAATCAGGTTCATCACCAATCATAGATTCTGTTGGAACAATTGAAAACGAATAATCAAAGATGTAAAAAAGTGTATTGCTCTTATAAGCTGAAGCACCTAAAAACATAATTGATATTGCTAATCCAAAGATTAAAATGGTTAATGATATGATAATACCTGATAGAATTTTTTTCAAAGTTAGTACCTCTTTAGTTGATAATCATAAAGATGTGTTCAATAATAAAGATTTGATTCATGAAAATATTGCTATTCTCATGAGATATACCTTCAATGGTTTGTCCATATATTGTTGGATCAAAGTATAAATCAAAATAGATAACAACAACTGAATTAATTTGACCTTCTGAACCAAATGGAACATTAGTCACTAAATTATAGACATTACTATAATCATAGGCAAAATGCTGATCTCCATAGACACTACCATTTATATCTTTTTGATCTTCAGATTCAACACCTAAATAAATATAAGAAATTTTATCAACTTCATATTCATATGCTTTTTGAATCTTGTTTTGGATAATATCATAACCTTCTGATATAATTCCTTTAAAATCAAGTCTTAAATAACCAGATGTAGCACCAACACTTGTGATCTTAATAGCGAAAGAAAACCTTTCACCTGGGGCTGCATAACCTGGAACCAAATAACTAATTGTTGGATTAGGAACATATTCATAACAGAGATTTTCACCAATAGTACAAACATTATCAATAAGTGTTAAGTTTGTACTCCCATCTTTGATGCTATCTCTAAAGACATAAAATTCGTACTCAGCTTCAACACCTGATACTTGTGATACAAGACCAGCACGGTTAGTATCTGTTAATGTGTACCAAGCAAAGACAACAACTGTAAATATAAATAATGCAAGAACTAGGTATACAACTGAAACCATGACTAATCGATTTAAAGATTGTTTTGAACGATTTTTCATGACCTCACCACCCTTAGTCTAAGACTTTATATTTCTTTTTTCCTTCTTTTAATTTCTCTTCATAATTCTTCTGAATTTTATCTTTCGATTTTGTGATTTTTTCATTTGATTTTTGTTTTAATCGTTGTTTTTCAAGCAATTCTTTTTCTTTTTGTAACTTGCGCTGTGCTCTAAGCTGAGCAGTTATTTTCTTTTGGCCTTCTTTATATTTAGCTTTAAGCTTCTTCATGTCCTGACTATACATAGCCTTTGCTTTTTTCTTTTCGGCCTCAATAATTTTCTTTTCTTCTTCTTTAGACTTTCTTGCCTCTTCTTTAAGTTTTTCATTAAAAGCTTTTTGTTCATCAGCAAGAACTTGTTTTTGTTCACCAACAAATTTTAGATAGTCTTCTAAAATACCTTGATTAATTGATAAATTTTCTCTTTCAATTTTAATTTTTTCTTCAATCGCAAGCTTTTTCGCCAAATCGTATGCTTTCTTTCGAAGTTCTTTTTTAAGTTCTTTATCAAGTCCTTCGATTTCTTTAAGCATTCTTTTTTCTAATCTGATTGCATTATTATAGTCAACTTCTTTGGTTTCTCTAATGATTCTTGCAACTCTTGCTTTGTCTTTTGCTCTCAAAAGCTCAGTTTCAGTATCTCGTCTTATCATTCTTTCAAAGAAAAGTTCTTGACTTATCTTTTCTGGTTTGAATTCAAAGTAGTCTTCATATAGAGCATTTGTGATATTTATTGTATCTCTGAGTGCTTTTCTTAATGCAACATCATAACTTGATGATTCTTCGTTATGTTTTTCAATGCTTTGTCTAAATATTTCAACACTTTGATCTAAGTAAAATTGATTGATATGCGTATCTTCAAGAACAATAGGATCAGGTTGTTTAACGATGTCTTTTAAATTCTTTTTTACAAATTTAGGTGCTTTTCTCTTGTATTCATTGACATCTATATACTGATACATATCTTGAAGTGCTTCTTGGTTTCCATAAACTGTAGTAAATGTCATGAGTGCCGTTTGATAAACATTGCGCAAATAATATTTATCAAAGGGTAGGTTTTGTTCCTTGACGTCAATATCAAAATTAAATATACTGTATCGATCTAAAAATAGCCACAGATTATAGCAGTTGTTATAATCGACATTCTTTAAAATAATAGAAGTCTTCATAATTGGAGGAATAATTGGTTTAGCATTCTTGAGTTCTTGCATAAATTGGCTTTCTCTTAAGCCATTTACTTTTTTGAGTAAAACAGAAATCCGATTTAAGAGTTTAAAATTACTTTTTCCATCACTATCAAATTCGAGCTCATTTTTAATATTTAGATCAATATCCAATTCTACAATTGTATCTCTAATTTCAAACTCAGATTTTAAATTAAAATGTTTTCTTTCGTATGCTTTGACATTTCTTTTTACGACTTCGTATCGATCCATGACAAATTTAAAAAGACGATTGATTAAGGTCATAACAAAGCGGTTTTCATAAATCCCTAAGTCTATTTCAGCTTGGGTAATTTGAATTTGTTTAGGAATGACTTCTCCGCCTCTAATCTCTTTAATCATGTGTGTGTGAGAAGCTAGATGACGAATTGATTCACTATTGGTTTTCTTTGCTTTCTCAATTACAACAATTTCCTGATCATATCTCAGACCAGACTTTGCATCTCTCGTAATCTTATCAAGACTTGGGAAAAAAGATTCAATCGTAGCAATCCATTCTTCATGAAAAGTTTTAGTTTCAGAAATATTTTTCTGATAAATAGTATTTTCTCCAGATAATAACGACTGATAAAAAACATTAGGAAATTCTTCTTCCATTTCAAGTTGATACAAAGCATCTGTAAGTAATTGATGAAATTTTGTAAGATCACTTGATTTTTTCATGGATATTTCCCTTCATTAAAATTGTTTCTTAATTGAACTTAAATATGCTTGACATTCAACAAATACATTTCTACCAAACAAACGATCTAATAAGGAAGATAGATCATTGATTTCATTCTGCAAGAATGGCAAGTTTAAACTTTCAAATTTTCTTAATATCTTACGAGCAACCATGTAATCTAAGCCTTCATACTCAGTACCTCCACATGCAACAAATACAGGTACAAATGAACGAACTTGTTTCATAATACGGTTACCAAATGTAACCTTAAAGTTTGTTGTAATAAATGCATCAAGTTTTTCAAGATTTTCAAGTGCTTTCAAACTAATTGAATGATCTTTGTTTGCCTGTCTAAATAAATCTTGTAAATAATCATTACTAATCATGACACCTTCAGTTTGTGGAGCATCAATATAAGCTGCCTTTGCATTGATTTCAATTGGAGTAGCACGATCATAAACCTTATCGGTAATTGTAAATGTTGAATCATCTTTATTCGCTGTTCCAACAAACCAGACATTTTGAGGTAATAAAATTTTTCCGTTAATCAAATTTTTGGGATCTCCTGGTTGGGTTTCAGATACGACATCAACCCACCAAACATCAGGATCCGGCATTTCAAGAAGTGATAAAAATTCAGCAAAGTAGTATTCTACACGTGCTAAGTTCATTTCATCTAATACAATAATACAAATGTCATCACGATAAGTTGTTTCATAAATAGCTTTTAAGAAATCTGTTTCATTGAACTTTTTAGTAAACTCATTTAGATATCCAACCATTTCAGCACGATCACGCCATGAAGGTTGCACTGCGATAATATTGGAATCTCTGCCGAAAAATTTACCCATGGCATAAGGTAGGGAAGTTTTCCCGGTACCTGAGATACCTTCTAAAATCATTGTTTTTGAAGTAGCCATACCAGCAAAGAATGCTGAGATAATCTTTCGATCATAGAATAAACCTAGTTTTGATGCTGAAAAATTGATGAAGCGCTTAACCAGTTCATTCATATTAATCATATCTTCATCTCTCATATGAATTGCTGTCACAGTATTTTCATATTCTCTATCAACCATAATAAGCTTAACAAATCTCGATGGTCCTAAATATTCTTCTTTCTTCTCTTCATCATATTCTTCACCTTCCTGAGGTGATACGCCTCCACCCATTCCAGAAACCTTAAGTGCAAGAATCTTGTTTTTCTCATCAATCAGTTCGATTGTCTTTTGGTTAAGGAAAGTTATTTCTTCAAGAAGTTCATCTTTTTCAACTTCGGATTTATTAAACTTAAGATATCTTCTAACCCATTGATAAAGCTTTAAACCTAGAAAAATAAAAAAAGCAACATTGATTATGACTACGATAAAAGCCATTACCCAGTCGAGCAATGAGAAGTTTGAACTTGATGATATAAAGCTTTTTAAGTAATCGATAATTTCATTAAAAAATAAATCGGCAAACGCTTCAAATATTCTTTTGAAAAATCCACCGATATTCGCAAAAAATTCTCTAATGAAATTAATATAGTAACGTGCAAACTCTACCATATAATCTCCTTATGAATCTTTGACACTATTAGATTATAGATCTGACTCTTTATTCTTTTTTAGTTCTTCCATGATTTGAGCGCGAATCTTATCCTTTTCGGCTTCAAGATCAACAATTGATTTTTCTTTTTCTAAGGCATATTTATCTTCCATCTTTGCTTTACTTAAAGCAAGGACATTTCTGGCTAAAATAACACCTTCAACAATTAAGATAATAACAACTGGTAGTATAACAAATAGTGCAAAGCCTATTGGTGATTGCAAATAATCAAGTGCTGCACCAGCACCACCCAATTTCGATTGATAAAGCGCTAAAGCTTCAGTAGATCGGATAGGTTGGTCTTGTCCAGGTGTATTATCACCTTGTGTAATAAAATAAGTAATATCATCACTAACATAAATATCTATAATTCTATGCGTATTAAAAGCTCTTATTGTCAAATCAAAATATGTAACAATATCACCAACAGCAAGTTCTTCTCTGCTTTGATCATTGAGCATTTTAACAAATACGATATCTCCCTCTTCAAATGAATCAACTAATGTACCTGACATTGATTCAGATTGAACTGATAAAAATCCTCTACCAAAAACATTAGCAATATCGTTTTCTTTTTTAACCTGAATGTTCGCTAGGGAAAAGATAAGTAGTAAGACAATGATGAGGTAAAAAAGCGAGTTTAAAGCATACTTAGCAATTCTGATTGCTAACTTCTGTTTTGTTTTTTCCATAATAGCTCCTTAAGAATTAATGTATATTTATATTATACTATAAGTATACACTAAACAACAATTCAAAGATGGGTGGTAAGTGCATTTGTTTAGAAATGCACTTACCTGACTAGAATTGATGTTTTTAAAAACTTAAATCTATATCTGTAAAACTTACGCTCTTGTTCCGCCTATAAATGTGAATGCTGCAGTAATTTCTCTAGCAAGAATTGAGTTGTAAGCATCTGCATCCCAACCTTCTAACCAAATACGAATGGTGATTTGTCCTGCATATGTTGTATCGTATGCAGTATTATCAGCTAATTCAGTAACTCTTACCGTACCGATTGATGTAATTGTTGGAACAACTACAACTGCATTTGTACCAGTAATGAGTGTTCCGGTTTTTGCGAAATAATAATTATATGAACCATTTGCACCAATACCACCATTAGAATAATCAACTGGTGTCACTCCATCTCCACCAAGAACAACGTTACTGTTGTTTGATGCTGGATTTTCAAATACTGAGACTATTGTTACAGGTGTAGATGTTACATGATCTTGTCCTTGAATACTTATTCTCATTGAGTTTGATGCATCAACACTTACTGATCCACCTGATACAACAGCAGATCCAGTTGCTGATGTGAAAGCAACATCTGCTGTCCATGAATAGACAGGTGAAGATAATGTAACTGCTGTCCAGTCAATCGCTGTTGCAGAATTTGATCTAAAATAAAGTGGTATTTCTAACCAACCTGCAGCTGTAGGGTCTAAACTACCAGTTCCTAATGTGTAGAAGCTACCATCTAATCCTGTTGCAGTAGTGACATGTGTAAAGTTTGAGAAGGATGTTGTAGCAATATATGCTTCAATATTTGCTTCTGTGATTGTTGTATACCAATCTACTGCGTTTAGTGAAACTTCAATCCCTGTATCAGCAACTACTGATGCTTGAAATGGTTGTACTGCTGCTGTGTTTGTTAGGGTAAACCACGCGAATGTCGTAGTTCCAAGTGCTGCCACTGTTAGTACGACCGTTAAAGCTGATAAAACTAATTTTCTTGCGATGTTATTCATTTGTTCTAGTCTCCTTTTTTTTCTCTTTTTTTTATTTTAATTAACTTTCGTTAAGTTAATCCTGAGTATCTGTTGCAACATTTGCAACTTTAAACTGTAATTGAATCTTGACTCTGTCATCTCCAACTGAGTCGAATGCATCTACATCCCAACCTTCAATCCAAATGTTGATTCTTACCTTACTTCTATAGTATGTCTTGCCATCCTCATTGATATCTTGTGTTTCTATAAGTGTTGCAACTTGTGAGAAGTCATCTAATGCAATATAAGGATTGTTTGGATCAAATGTAGTTAATCTGTATGATGCAACTTGAATTTGTGTAGGTAATGAAATGTACTTATCAGCATTAAGTAAGAAATAACTATAAGCACCATAACCAAGTCCATATCCTCTTTCAGGATTTTCTGAAGGATCATATAAGAAACTTCTTAATTGATCAATACTTCTTGTATCCAAAGGATTTAAATCATCATTTAATTCATTAACTGCAATTCTTACTGCTTCGCTACCATAATAAGTATCACGATCTCCTTGTTCAACAATATCTGTAGGAAGTGGACCATTTTGAAATGTGTAGTTAGATACCCACGATACTCCACGTGATACTACATATGTGCCAGGCATCGTCGTATCATAAGCTACCAAATCACTTACGTTATTAATAAGGAAAACGTTTCTTTCTGGTCTAACTGTTTGAAACCAAATTTCAAATGAGAGATAATGTTCATTTGCAACTGCTGGACCAACTGTTCTAAGACCGCCTGTTTGAAATGTTTTGCCATCTAAACTCGTTACATCAATTAATCTAATATCTCCGAATAATTCAATTAGGCTTTCTGCTGGTAATTGTGATGTGTAATTAATACCATCAAGTGAAATTTCTAGTTCGTTACCTGTTGAAGCTCCTAATGAGATACCATCTACGTTATTGATTGTTGCCAATGATATCCATGCGAATGATACTGTACCAAAGATGAATCCTAAGAGCATCAATGTCAATATCGATAGATATATAGGTCGCATGTTTCTCATCTTAATTTTCCAATCCGTTGATTGAGAAGTTCATCTGTAATCTAATCATGCCACCTAGAATATCATCTGTTGTATCTGGATCATAACCTTCTAACCAAACAATGACACTGAATTTCTTTACTTCGTCTGGTTTGAAGTTAGTGAATAATCTTCTCATAACGATTGTATCTGAAATAAAATTTGTTGATGCAGGTACGTTTTCTGGGTAATAGGGAAGATTTCCAAAATCATCTAATTCATCAGGTTTCTGATATATGGTTTGAACACCATCTTCAATTACTAGAATTCTTACCGCATCATCTAATCTGTTGTATATGTCTGTAATTCTTATATGATAGCTTACATCAAGTGATTCAGTTCCCTGATTCATTAAGTAAAATGTGTAAGCAACATAATCATAATCAATATCTACGTAATTTCCATAAGTAGCTTCGACTTCTGCAATCTTCAACCAAGAGTATGTCATATCTCTTGCTTCACTGATTGGTTCTGTCATCAATCTTGGTGATGGAGCTCTAAAGTTAGGTTCGGTTGATAATATAATTCCTCTGTTTGATGCAATGCTATCAACTGAAATGACGAAGTTACCAGCATTTTGTCCATAAAAGGTAATAATTGCGAATGCGATTGAGAGCATCCCAGTGATGATGACACCCAGTGTGAAGATTCGATTTCTTATTCTTGCTCTTCTGAATCCAAGCACTTTTGATAGTCGCATCATTTCACCCCTTTACGGTTTAGTTTTTCAATATTCAAAAAGCCAGCATCATTTAAGAATGACAACTGGCTACCATTTCAGGTCCTATAGTTTTGCGTCCCTAAATTTCTCTAGGTTTGCCTTTAACATTATAAGTCTTTTTAATTGTGTGGGATGATCATCTGGTTAAGAAAACAAAAAGCCAGCATCATCTACGAATGACAACTGGCTACCATTTCAGGCCCTTTAGCTTTGCGTCCCTAAATTTCTTTAGGTTTGCCTTTTACATTATAAGTTTTAAATTAATTTTTGATGAACTGTTTTTAGAAATTAAAAAGCCAGCATCATCTAAGAATGACAACTGGCTACCATTTCAGGCCCTTTAGCTTTGCGTCCCTAAATTTCTCTAGGTTTGCCTTTTTACATTTTCGTACCCCTATAGGAATACACTCGTATTATACAATCCTTTTTCCAATGTGTCAATACTTTTTACTCATTTTTTTTATTTTTATGCCTAATTCTTCCATGCTTCAGTACCAATATAACCCTTCAAAGCTTCTGCAGATAGTGGCTTACTAAAGTAAAAGCCCTGCATGATATCAATATTGTAGTTTTTAGCTTCTTCTAACATTTCTTTAGATTCTATCACTTCACAGATCACTAAATAGTCATTTTTCTTTGCAAACTCAACTAAAAGTGTTGCAAATCTAGCTTTCATGTAGGATTCTTCTTCCTTTAAAAACTCATTATCAAGCTTGATAATATCGATATCTAACTGTTCAACCTTTGAAAGGGTTGCATAATCTAGACCGAAACCATCAATTGCAATTTTAAATCCCATTTCCTTAAGTTTCTTTAAGTTATTAAAAATGTTTTCTTGTTTTTCAAAGACTGCAAACTCAATAATTTCTAAAATGATATTATCTGCATTCATTCGGTATTTCTTTAAGATCTTTTGGAAATCAACAGGCAAAGTATCACTCATCAACTGTTTTGGACTCAAGTTCAAAGAAAAATTAATAAAACGCTTTGGAAATTCCTGTTTAAGTTCTTGATAGGTTTTAATGACTGTTTCTAATCCCCAGAGACCAATCCATCCAATATCTCCGGATTGTTCCATGATGCCTAGAAATTTAAATGGTGATAGTAAACCATGTTCTGGATGATTCCATCTAATGAGTGCTTCAACTCCGAAAAGTTCTTTTTTGGTAACATCAATCATCGGATGATAATACAATTGGAACTCTTTGTGTTGAATCGCATGTTTGATCTGATAATAATATTCGATGTGTTCTCCACCCTCATCACTCATTTCATCTGAGTAAACACGAATGTTGTTTCCACCATTTTTTTTAATGATATATGTTGCAATCTTTAATGAATTCATCAAATCCTTCAAGGTTCCACCATGAACAGGAAAGAAAGCAATTGCGATTGAACCCGTTGCATTAATCGTTGTATCACCAAAAAGTTTAATTGATCTATTGATTGCTGTTTTTAATCTGTTAGCCAAATCAACAACTTCAGTACGATCATAATCCATTGTTAGAAATATTAAGAACTCATCATTTTGCAATCTGGAAATTTTTACGCCTTTTGGAATAACCATTTCCATATTCTTAACGATTTTTTCTAATATCTTTTCAGATTCTGCTTGGCCGAAAGCATTAACGAAATCACCAAACTTATCTAAATCGACATAAACTAACGAGAATTGCCCTTCTTGACCAACACGCGCCATGTATGAAGTAACAAGTGATGTCATCTCAGATCTTGACAAGACACCTTCCATCGCTAATGTTTTTTCTTCTTTTAGTTTCTTTCTTTCATTGAAAAAAGAAATCGCAAGAAAATAGATTGCTGCTAAGGTAATCAGCAAAGCGATAATGGATAGAATTATTGTTAATTGATCACTCATACAGTTATTTCACCTACTTCATCTCTTTTTAATCTATCATCTTGATTTTGCTGGTTTTTGGAGATTAACACTCTTTGTCTTATCTATATTATAAGCCTGAACCAGTTTAATTGCTTCAACTTTATTTACGGCAGGTCCAATTAAATACCCCTGGATAATGTCACATCCTGATTTAAAAACGATCTGATTTTGTTTTTCAGTTTCAATACCTTCTGAAATAACAGCTAAACCAATATTTTTAGCTAAACTTGAAATCATGGCTACAATTGCTCTTGAATGGGCATCAGTTTCCAAGTTAATAATAAACGCTCTATCGATTTTAATTGTATTAATAGGTAGATCTCTTAAATATTGCAAGGATGAATAGCCTGTTCCGAAATCGTCTAGATGGATATCAAATCCATATTTCTGTAGAAGTTTTAACTTATTGATAACTAATTCAAATGATCCAATTAAGAATGTTTCGGTTATTTCTAGGCTTATTGAATGTTTTTTGAGTTCATATTGTTCAAAAATTGAGATTACATCAGTCACAAAACCTGCTTGTAAAATCTGAACTGGAGAAATATTAATCGAAATATGAACATCAAAAGGTTCCATTTCTTTCGCAATCATGAAGGTTTCATGAAGTGCGATACGGCCAATATCGATAATCATGTTATTCTTTTCAGCCATTTCAATAAATTTCAATGGTGATTCATTTGCATATTTTGGATTCTTCCAACGTATTAAGGCTTCAAATCCAGTGATTTTTTCAAGCGCATTATTATATTGTGGTTGAAGTGCCATTACAAATTCTTGATTTTTAATCCCATTTGCTAAATCAATTTCCATACGTTGTTCTCTTGATGCTACCATACTTAAGCTAACATCGTAAACAAAAAATTTACGCTCAGTAGATTCTTTTGCATGATTTAAGGCTAACATCATATTATCAAAACATGTTTCAGGATTCAAAATTTCATATTTATCAGTTTCAATATGGAATACACCAACTTTAACGTTAATTTCAATGAAGTTCTTGTCTAAAGTGATTGGTTTATCAAATATACTAATAATCTTTTCGATCCAACGATTAATCCAATTATAGTTTTCAATATCCTTAAACAAAACAACAAATACATCGGAATCAAAGTTATACATCGATGCTGGATAACCTTCTAATGCTTGTTTGGTTAACTCTGAAACAATGACCAAAAATCTTTCGCCACTCTTTTCACCGAGTAATAAATTTATTTTTGAATAAGCTACGATATCAAATGCGAGCAATGTGTTTTTCCGAGAAAAAGCATCTTTATCATCATATAGCGCTTGCAAATCTTGCTTAAGACTATTTAAATTTGGTAATAACGTAACCTTGTCATAAAGTGCAAGATTCTTATATTCATCAAATTTACCTTCGATATTAGAGATATCATTACCTATAAGCAGATAACCACCTGAAGTTCTTATGGGTACCAATCGGATATAAACAACACGACCAATTCCAATTTCAAATAAAATAGTGAAAGATTTTTGCTGCTTAATTACATTATCGAGTGATTCCGCTGATTCATCCATCTTGATTTTGAAATCTGCAATATAGTCATAAACATCATAATCTCCTAAAAGTCGTCTAAAACTCTTATTGTATGATTTGATTTTACCTTTGTGATTGATTCTAATAATATACGGTTTGGAATAATAATGTGTTAATCGAGCATTTTCAATATCATTTGATTTTTGCTCAATGATTTTATACAAAACTAACATAGCAACTGCAAACAATATAAAGATTACCAAGAAGAGTGCCCACAAAATATTTGTTAAATAAGCCATTGAACTTAATATATCTTCTTCATTATAGACTTGAACAAGATAATAGTGCTCATCAGAGTAACTTTCACTCAAAGGGTAAAAACCAATAAATGAACCAACACCTTCAAACGATACTTGTTGCACGATACTTTCACCACTCAAGACTGATTCTTTTAGAAAATCAATCGAGTGTTCTGGAAAATTTTCAGCTCTTAAATAATCATAGAAAAACCGTATTGATGAATTCGTAAACGTTTTATAGAAAATTGTATTATTGCTGGACATAATCGCATATTGTGATTCTAAGGTTGAAAAGGAAACAATTGTATCTAAATAGGTTGCTGCATCAAAATAAGCGATGTAGTCATCAATACTAAAGAAAATATAGGGTGTATCTCCACCGATTCCAAATGCTTCATTGAATGTATAAATTGCTACCGGTTGTCTGACAACACTATCAGAATAATCTTGAAGGTAAGTCCAGGTATCATCACCAACAGTTAGTGTATTCCCACTTAAAGTTCCAAATCCTAAGTAATTTTGTTCCTGTATCATTAAATCTGTTTGATGCACATATAATTCATCAATTGGATCTAGTAATGCATTCTCATATGCGGTAATTAAATCATTTAATCTTTCATAATCAAAATCGAATTGTGAATCAATTCTTTTTGTGATTGTTGTTCCTGAACCAATGAGATTCTGCTTGGCTTGATCGATGATAAAGTTTTCGGATATTTGAGTATACGCAAAAACAACGACCACCATGAGTAGTACATAAGTGACAACAAATGCAATTGCTAACTTAAATGTTAATCTTTTCATTGTCGTTACTTCCTTATTCAATCTAATTTTATTTCATTATACTCATAAATTCAACTAAACAAAACATTATCTATGCATATTTTCCGGCTTTGCTAAAAGCAAAAGAAAAATAGAGAATATTTATATTTGCATCGATTTACCAAAAAATTGGTGAAATCAATAAAAGAATTGCAATTAATCATTTCAAAGTTTGCAGATACATTGATTGGTTTGTTTAAACTATAATTTACCATGTGGATGACTAACACCATATTAAATGCTAAATATCCTGACAATCACCAACATAAATATGGTAAGATTAAGGTAAGTCTCATACGTTATGCGTGTATGTAGAATAAGGAGAACATATGGATAAAATCTCAATTCAAGAACCTAAATCCTACGAACTTGGTTTTTACACAATCAATCTTAAAACTGATGAATTATGGTTAGATCAAAAAGCTTCATCATTTTTTGATTTTACTGGACCTCTCACAATTTCTACAAAAGAATTCATGGATTTATGCACGACATACAATTTCAAACCGCTTTTAAATGAAATCGCAAAAACCCACCAAACACAACAATCATTTACTACCATTTTAACAGGTCGGCACTCAAAACTATATATGTATGGACTTTTTTCTTCTGATAATCCTGAAATTTCATCAATCCAAGGCTTTATTCATCCTGTTGATGAGCTTTTACTCATCGATCAGGAACCTATCGAAAGATCTTTGATTTTATCAAATATGACACATGAGATTAGAACACCACTAAATGCGATAAAAGGCTATGCTGAATTATTAGGCGAAACAAAACTAAATTCAGACCAACAATCTTATTTGAACCACATTCAAGAAACATCAAAACATTTATCAAAAATTGTTAATGATATCTTAGACTACTCAAAATTAGAAGCTGGAAAGATGCAAATTGATCCACGTCAATTTAAACTTGAAAAATTATTAGATGATGTTCATATTATGCTTAAAGAACAAATAAAGCAAAAACAACTTTACCTTGATGTTATGAATATAGATTGTCCTAAAACCGTCATTGGTGACAGTTATAGAATCAGACAAATCTTAATCAATTTTGTAAGTAATGCAGCGAAGTTTACTGAAATTGGTGGAATCAGTTTATCATGTAATGTTGATCATGCAATTGATTCAAATCACGTGATGGTTAACTTTAAAGTTAAAGATACCGGAATTGGCATCTCCAAAGAAGAGCTTCCTCGCGTTTTTCAAGCATTTGATCAAGCAAACGCTACTACTTCCAGACTCTACGGTGGAACAGGCTTAGGGCTTCATATTAGCCTTAAAATAGCTCATTTGATGCATGGCGATATCTCTTTAGAGTCCAAAGTAAACGAAGGTAGTACATTTGTCCTATCATTACCTCTTGAATATCAACCATTAATGGATACTAATGAAAGTGTTATAGAAAAAAAACCAAGAAAAGATTCAAATATATTATTGGTTGAAGACAATCCTTTAAATCAAAAATTATCTGAACGCATCTTATCCAATTTAGGCATGAATGTTTCAATTGCTAAACATGGTATGGAAGCTGTCAAAGCATTTCAAGAAAAATCATTTCATCTCGTTTTTATGGATATTCATATGCCTATTATGGATGGTTATGAAGCCACACGTATTATTAGAAAACATAACCAAGAAATCCCAATTATTGCGATGAGTTCAGATGCGTTATACGATGATCAACAAACCTATATTTCAGCTGGTATGAGTGATGTCATTGAAAAACCTGTTGATCCATTATCAATCTTAACCATTTTATCCAAATGGATTCCTGAAGATTAATAAAGAAAAAAGAAGTTGCGACTTCTTTTTTTTATGGCAATAATACCCAATATCCGCTACTGATGCCGCTAGCATCAGGAATAACTCCTGTGCTATTTAATAATAAAGCTTCGTAGTAAGCATCCAAATAATAAACATAATCACCAATCAAATACGTACTGGTCTGTTGAAAGATATGAGATGTATCAATTAAACCCAAAGCTGGATCTGATCCAGGAGGATTGAGTTCATCATAAGTATATGAATATCCTTGTTGGACCATATAAATAATTCCATCGTATGAAAAATATTCACTAGATACATATAAACGTGATAAATTAATTGAATCATCGCTAAGATTGATAAGTGATTCACTTTGTCCCCAAGGCATAACATTAACATCATCAACAATTGTTATCACGACATAGTATTTTCTTGGAAGTAATGAGTTTTCAAGATAAAATGACGATCCAAAGACAGGTTCACTTTGAAGCGAAAGCGTATAACTAACATTTTCAGGTAAATCAACAATCAATTGATAGGTTCCATAGATCGTTGTTTGGAATTTATTGTTATTAAACACATTCAAATAAGGATCATAAATGGATAGACCAGTCATTGATAAAATGGAATCTTCGTTCGAACATTCACCTTCATATGATTCACCCAATTGACAAACATTAATTTGAACATATACTTCTTCAATTTGTAAACTTGATGCATTAATCACTTCTAAATTAAATCTAATATTATTTGTCATATCTTGAACTGCAACATAATAATCAGTGTAATGTAACGCGTCATCGTCAAAATCATGTGCATAAACCCGATAAAGAATAAAATTAAATTCATCTCCAAATGGTGAGAAATCTGTAGCTAGTATATCAGATTGATATTCGTATCCCACATTAATAAAATCAGTAACACGTTTAATTTGTGCGCCATCAGGTAATTCGAATGTTGGCATATAATAGCTCAAGTTAGTTTTTTGAACTTGTCCAATAATCCAATAAGTAGCCAAAGATTCGTAATCACCATAATAGATACCAGATGTTGGTAGTACAGTAATTATTCTGTTTTCTGGATATAAAAGATTATCTAAATAGCTTTCTTCTGTTATTTCATTGATATCAACAACCGTATTAAAACCAGTATAAATGGTATCAGAGACAAACATAATATTTACTAGGGAGCTATCATCGTTTTTAATTTTTTCTAATTCTATAAGATCAAATTGGTAAGACCATACGAGCGATTCACCCCAAAGTTCAATTGAAAAATTGTATGCAGTTTCAAATTGATATATACCCAACGCGATTTGTTGGTTTAAATCAACTTCATATCCTACATAAGGTATTAAAATAGTATAATAATCTTCATCTTCAATTGCTGTAGTTCCTAAAGTAGCAGGAATGAAGGTTGATGAAGCAGATAAGTATGTACCATATATTTCTGTTAAATCAAATTCAACTCGGATCGTTGGTGATTCCAAATATCCAATTTCAATTGGTGTTATTACTTTATCAATTTCACCACCATTTTTGTAAATAACTGAAGGAGCTGAACTGATCTCAGCTTCATATAAATCATGGTAATAAATATCTATTGTTCCATCTTCAGCCTCAATTGTATAAGTTAAACGATAAAGATGTCTATATGAATCTGCCATTAAAAATTCCACATCTACAGAAATCAAAGTTGAAAATGGTGAGATCGATATATCAGATAAATAACTTGGAATTAAACTGCCTTCAAGTTCACTGTAATAGATATTTGAAAGACTATCTAGGTTGCTAAAATTAACAATATCTGTTGTGCTATCTAGCGCATTATAGTAAATTCCATAGGGAATCACAGATGTATAAGTATCGCCCATTAAAGCGATATCCTGCTCATTGTATGTAAGTACTTCTATGCTTGCATCTGAACTTTCTATCTTGTCTACATAGATGACGACAACTTCATCAGTAATCAATTCTAATTCTAATCGATATGACCCACTCGGTAATAAATTAGTAACTGATAAATCAAAGGTTATTGTTCCTTCGCCAAGACTTCCAGTACTATTATTTAAGACATTCTCATTTGAAACAATTCCTTTTGAAAGGATATATAAATCTGGATCAATGGGGTCACCTGTATCATCATTATATAAGCTAATCCATGGCAAGACATTCGTTTGACCTGCAATATTATTTGTTTGATATGTAACTTCCATTACACCTTGGCTACCATCTAATTCATAATTGAGATCTTCGGTTGCAATAATTGATCTAAAATCACTATAACTTGGTAATGCATCAATTCCATTAACAGACAGCGAATCAATATCAATTAAATTTTGATCTGCAGTTCTAATAATTCGAATATCATAATCCTTATAAGTCGATGAATCTAAAGGATTATATGATTGTGAATATATTCTTACACTTCCATAATGATCTTCTACACCATCGATATAAGTGTTTTCTTCATCATACATTGAATCATAAATACCTAAACCTCTAGGAACTGATGCAGTTGTCATTTGAGATGATCCTTCATTTAAGATATCTGCATTTTCTGATAACATATAACTTCCAGCATCATTATTGACTTTAAACTGAAGCGTTGATGGATCATAGACAACAACATCATTAATCACATCAGTTCTAATGTATGTAACAAGCTCCTGACTGGGTCCTACATAACGATAAAGTGTTGGATAACTTTCTAAAGTAAAAGTCTCATACGCTCCATATCCTGGTGCTTCTTCTGTACCTGGATCAATTCTATATCCACTTGCAGTCCACCATATAATAAATCTTGTATGTGGCGTGTGTTCATATAAGTAAGGCATTGTTGAATTTTCATCCATTGCTGTTTGCTCATAAACTGGAATATTTCTTGATGATGAGAAATATGGTTCTGTATCTGAAGATGTTGGATTGTAGATACCTGATGTATTATAAGGTCCTATTTCAACAAAGTCATTGCCTGATTTCTTATAATCGCCTATCCATGAGTATGTTTGTTCACCACTCACAACAATATCAGGAACCATACGTCCTAAACCTTCAGAAACTTCAATAAATCTATAGACATCCATTAATGTTGATGTATTGCCAGATAAAACTGCTGCATTACTAGGTAAATAGTAAGTGATTAATCCGCGTGCACTATCAATAATTGGGGCATCTAAAACCATACCACCGTCAATATATTCACCATATTCATCGGTTTGTTTCAATTCCATATCATAAATAGATGTAGCAAAATTTGCTTGAATTTGTCTCATACCTATATAAAGTTTATAAAAAATACTTGTAGGTTCTATATCACTACCTATCCAAGTCGTATCTATTTCAATTTCATCTAAAGTATGTGGATGTAATCCACTTAAATCAAAGTTATCAGGTATAAAAATACCATTTTCGATTCCCATACTGCTAGATAATGCATAGATGCCTGGATAAGTGAAACTTGTATCTGTTTCAAGTTTAGAAATAATTACTGGATTGACCTTTTCTAAAGGAATATATTCAATAAAGTTACGAATATATTGATCTGTTCCGGTATAAACGGGTCTAGAACTTCTGAATGCAAACCCCTCATAAAACATACCATCTACAGTATCTGAGACGTCATAGTAACTAATCACTTTACCCATATATTGACCAATCCATCCACCTGAATAAAAATATGTAAACGGCTCTGCTGACTGATCATTCGGATTTGTTGTTGCCATATATTGAAGCATATTTAATATCGCATTATTTGCTGCTTCAAGATTCCCAAAGCCATCTGCCCACGTTGTAGATAACGATGGAGCAAGTGAAAACATATTGACTTTTTCATCGAAATTCAATAAATAGCCAAAATATACGCGATCAATCGGATAAGTTACATCCCCTGCAAAAGCCCAAGATGCTGTCCCTGTGTGAATCTTACCTACGATAGCACCGAAAACATCTTCTGTCGATGAAGTCGGAACTGATGTCATATTGACTGTAAATAGTTCTAACTCATCATCGTAGTCGGTAATTTGACGAATCTTACCATAATTAATTGAATTTGAAATATATACTTGATTTGTATCTATGGTTCCAAATTTATTGAAGTATAAGAAGCCTATGATTCCACTTGCTAGATATTTAGAATAAATATTTCCGTAATTGACATTATTCACAATACTGAGTAAACCTATTGCAAGAATACCAGAAGCTTTTGCTCTTGTTTCATTCGTTATTGTATACGTTGCTTCATCAGTCCCATTCCAAGCGTACACATCACCATAGTTGACAGTAAATAGGATTTTCGCGAGTTGATTTGTTGTTCCCGGTTCAATATTTGTTCCATCAATCGAGCGATCATTTCTTAATGCGATACCTGAAGCATGCGCATATCCAACCGTTGAAGTCGATACAACTTTAACAGTGCCATAATTTGCAGAGTCTCTTAATTGTGCATAGGAACTATCCATTAAGTAAACGATACCTGCTGCTTCTGCTTCGCTATTATTGGTACAATCGTTATAAATCTCGATATTTCCTAAATTCATTGCTGATGTAAGTAATGAAGAGTTCATCATTAAAATACCAGCAACGCGAACAGATTGATTAAAATTCCCACGAACAGATAATTCACCATCATTTAAGAAATGGTCCATTGAACCTTCTTCATAGGTAATATCTATGGAATCTGTTTGCAACCCTAAATCACTATATATATTATTATTTGAATTTATATAAGCGATTCCTGATACATACACATTATAATCAACTGTAACTAAAGGATCTTTTGTGATTTCTATATTTCCACCATTATAGCCATCTTTTGCTGTTTGGTCTTGACTCACTTCGTTAAATAGTCCAACAATATACATATTCCCATTGATAACTGAATCACTCGTTTGATGATTTATATCCAAGCTGATATTTCCTTCGTTACGCAGTTGTTCCATCGTTATATTAGAACCCAGTGCAACTCCTGAAATCATTAACTCATCTTGGGTGAGCTCATGATTTGATATCAATGTTATATTTCCTGTGTTATATGCTTGAAATAGATCAAGTTGTGCTGTATTTTTAACAATGATTGTACCTGCAACCTGGTCAACAATATCAAGATTTAAATTGAGATTGCTCGAATTAAACAAACCTTCAATCGAGCCTGAAATTTGATCAACAATTAAAACACCTGAAACATAAACATCCATTAAATCGAGTTCATTTTCAGTTAGAAGTGAACCCAATGGATATAGAAAATTGATTGCACCAGTGTTTGTTAAACTTCTAATTTCAACTTCTTCATCATCATTTGTTAATAAACCAAATCCTGCAATGTTTAAATCGATATTTTTTTCAATATTTACATCAAGTGTTCCAAAATTATTTATATATGATATTTCACCGGTAACTTGCGTACCCATTCCAATAATGCCACCCATATAAAGATGATCTATCACTTGATTCTCACGATTTGATAATAGATTCCCAGTATTGATAACTCTATCCATCGTTTCAATACTACCTGTTCCAATGATTCCACCTAGATAAACAGTTGAGTCAACTGAATCAATAAAACTAATTCCTATTAAATCCATTGCGTTGATGCTGTTTGAGATTGAAACACTTTCTGATCTACCAATCATCCCTCCAATAGCTGCATCATTTGATTTTGTACCATATGCATGTGAACCACCATTTATTGAACCATTTGTTGAGGTATTGGTTATTTGGCCATTACCTTCACCAATGAGTCCACCTATTGATAATCTAGATATTATTTCAACTGAATCTAAAAGATCGATATCACAAAAAACATGAACATTATTAATTAGACCGTAGTTCACCTGTCCAGCGATAACTCCTATAAAGATTTCAGTTCTTAGAACTGCATCAGATAAATCATTAGGTGTTATTGAAGCATTCACAATATTTAAATTTTCAACTGTACCAAATAAAGAACTAAATAAGCTATAGCTTGCGTAATTGCCTACAAAAGTTGGTTCATTTATCTTGAGATTAATGATTGAATGATAATTAAGATCTCCACCTTGTACAGTTTGTCGTTCATATAAAATTGTGAGGCTTGTATTAATTGAAGATTTTAAGCTACCTGTAAATCCTATGTCTGCAGCTTGATATCCATCACTTGATATTTGATCCATGTCAATATCGTTAACAATCAAGTAATCAGCACTTCTAAATGCGCCTGAAATCATGAGAAGCTCATTGAAATAAATAAAGTCAGTTGCATCATCGATTTCTATGGAATCATTAGCTACATTTAATCCTTGTAATATAGGGTATTGATTTGTTAATGTTAATTGAGCAAATTCAGCATCAGTTGTCGCTAGCGCTTGATATTGATCATTATAGAACCAACCATCATCAAAAAGTAATGGGTCTTGAAAATCTATGGTATCTAGTCCAATTGAATTATCGGTTAAGCTATTAACATCAGCATAAATCAATTGATCGTAATATAGATGAGAAGTTGTCCCATAATTCGCATATAAAACGGCACTTGTTGATTCATTTTCATTAACTGAAACGGATCTAATATGCTTGCTGGAAACATAGCTATTAGAAAACTCACCGTAATTTACAGAAACTAATCCAGATATGTTAAATGCTCCTTCAGCATTAAAACCCGCAGTATCTCCACGGTTATCTATCAAATAAACATTTTCAATTGTTCCATAATTTTCACCTACGATGGCTGAGACATAAGACATGATTCCCCATTCAATAGGTTGAATAATAATCGGATTAATTAAACCTAAATCGTGAATATATGCATCTTCACTTGTTTTAGAAAACATTGACACAAATCTTAGTCCAGGATATATTGTTTCATATTCTTCTTCAGTCATTATAGAATCAAAATACAGATTAGTAATTTCAAATCCCTGTCCATCAAAAGAACCTGTAAATGGCTCTATATAGCCAATTGGATTAAATCTTTGATTGATGTTTTCCTGGACAATTTCATAGTAATCAATATCTTTACCAAGCGCATAATCTAGATCTAAATACGATAATCTATTTTCTCCCATTGATAATTCTGATAGTTTATATACATCATAAGCAGATTCAATGATGTATACTTTATCTTCAGCAATCGAAGCTGGAGAATCAATGATATCACTGAAATACCGGTAGTTGCTATCGTATGTTATCTCTTGCTGTGGACTTATATCTAAATCATTCCCGTCCCATAAACCTGATAACCTTGTATCAACTGCTAAGAGTTTATTTGGCTTGAATGCACTGGCGAAACAAAACAAAAAAAACATGATAAAAAATACAAGGAAAATTTTTTTCGCTATATTTTTTTTCATGTTTCTAGCCTCCTAATTAATCAAAAAAGTTTGGATTCATCTCCCAAATTTCTGAAAATCTATTGGCTTGAACAACTTCAACTAAAAATCTTAAACTTACAAAACATGTTTCATAATAGATTTCAGTTTCTCTTGTCAAGTATGGATCTCCACTATCAATAAAATGAATTAATGTTGTACTTCCACTTCCCAAAATTTGAGGAAGATATGCGTAACCAGTAACATCATAGATTGGATCATAATCTTCACCAACTTTTAACAATGAGAATGGGTGATAACCTGATACCATTTTTGTATGGTAAATCGTTTGGACGATTGGATCTATTGGGTCTTCTAAAGTTTGTTCCGTATAAATTCTTGTTAATTCCCATTCATCCAGCAATTTAATTCTTACTCGTGCAGCTACATTCGCTGTAATTTCAATATCAACCTTAAGATTACCAATATAATTCTCACTTGTTTCATCATACGCATTTATTAATAATATATTGTTCTCAACATCATAATATTCACTATTGAGGTCAACAGGAGTTTCACTAAATGAAATATATGCCTTTACTTCAAATTCTCCATTCTCCAAAACAAATGCAAAATTATCTATATCTTCATAATATGCATAAGCTATGAGTACTGAAGATAAAACAGCAAGGATCATTAGAACAAATGAAATTAACAAATATGAGTTTTTAAATTTCATGAAGGTAATTCTCCTTTCGAGTTAACAGATTCAACGGTAAATGAAAGATTAAAAGTAGCGTTGAGATAGTTCGAAGGTTCTGTTAAAGAATCATAGTCTCCCCATGCTGCAACTTTAATTTGAACATAGTCAGTAGGGAAAAAGACTATTAAATCAATTAAATCTAGAACCGATTGATTATATGCACTAATAGCATTAAGCTGTTCTTCTTTTGTTTCATAACCATCTATAATCGTAGTAATTAAATCAAATAGTGTGTCAGCTTGTAAAACAATCTCACCATTCCAACTATAATAAATAAGTAAATAGATTAAACCTGGTTCATTTTGTTCAAATGCAAGATGGCTTTTTGTTAAAGGAGATTCCTCGGAAGTTCCGAGAGTTAATATCCAAGTTGATGCCATTGTATCAAATGTATTTGTTTCATTTTGAATTAAATCTTTTTCATAATCAATGAAGGCAAGGTTTTCTAATTGAATTTGATCAAACACTTGATCTTCATCAGCATGAAGTATAATAGAAATTTCATGTGTTTCAACTGTTGATAATGATTTGATTTGAACATAGGTTAACCAAGCATAAGTAGCGGTTGATGCAACCGTGATAATCAATATTGTTAACATAACAACAGTTAAATGCTTCATGAAGCCCTCCTTGTAACCAGATTTTAATTAGATACACTCATATATAAATCATTGATTGTAAAAATTTGGTTCATAAATATATTGCTATTTGTATAAGGTGTTCCATCTGATTCTTGACCATATATATTAGGATCAAAATAGAAATTGAAATAGATCATTATCAAGGTACTCACATTTTCTTCGTTTTGCATTGGAATATTTGAGACAAAAGGATAAAATATATCATTATCATATGTGAAAAATCCTTGATGATATACGATACCTAAGCTATCTTTTAAATCCTCTGTTTCAACTCCGTAATTCAGATACGATATTTTATCAACTTGATAATAAAAAGCTGTTTGCAACTTATTTTCAATGATATTATAACCTTCTGAAACTAATCCACCAAAATCTAATTTTAAAGAACCGATTGGATTATTTACACTAGTAATTCTAATCGCAAATGAATATCTTTCACCCGGTGCAGCTGAACCATCAATCAAAAATGGTGTAGTTGGATTAGGTATCGTCAAATAGCATAGGTCCTCACCTTCTACTAAACATATATTGTCTGTTAAAGTGAGTTCATCACTACCATCTCTATTTATATTTTGGTAAGCAAAGAATTCATACTCTGCTTCAATTTCTGAGATATTAGAAACTAAATGCGCATCATTTGTATTTGTAATGGTAAACCATGCATAAGTAACTGTCGTCGTCATTAAAGTGACAAATAGAACATAGAAAATTGACGAGATGACTAATTTTCGTGTTTTTTTAAGATGCTTATTATCCATTTGTCCTCCTTACTATGCTAAAACTGCTTTTTAATTGATTGAAGATAACTTTGACATTCAATAAATTCAGTTTTGCCAAATAACTTTGTAATTAATTTCGATAAATCTTCGATTTCAATTTGCATAAATGGAAGATTTAAACTTTCAAATTTACGCAATATCTTTCTTGCTACCATATAATCTAAGGCTTCAATTTCTGTTCCGCCACAAGCAACATATACAGGAACAAACACTTTGATTTGTTTCATAATACGATTACCAAAGGTTACTTTAAATTTTTCTGTAATAAAGGTGTCAAGTTTTTCTAAGCGGTCCATTGTATGTTTTGAAATTGCATTTTCATGAATTGCTATCTTAAATAGCTGATTCAAGTATTCGAAACTCATTGTGATACCCTCAGTCACAGGAGCATCAATAAATGCAGCTTTTGCGTTTATTTCAATCGGTGTTGCACGATCATAAACCTTATCGGTAATTAAGAATGTTGAATCATCTTTATTTGCTGTTCCAACAAACCATACGTTTTGAGGTAATAATATTTTACCTTTAACTAAATTATGAGGATCTCCTTGTTTTGTATCTGATACAACATCAATTAGCCATTGATCTTCGTCTGGCATTTCAAGAAGGGATAATAGTTCAGCAAAATAATATTCTACTCTAGCTAGATTCATTTCATCAAGAACAATAATATTGATATCATCACGATAAGTTGTTTCATAAACTGCCTTTAAAAAGTCAGTTTCATTAAATTTCTTAGTGAACTCGTTTAGATAGCCAATCATTTCAGCACGATCTCTCCATGAAGGTTGAACAGGAATAATACTTGCATCATTACCAAAGAATTTACCCATTGCATAAGGCAGTGAAGTTTTCCCTGTACCTGATATACCTTCTAAAATCATTGTTTTTGATGTTGCTAATCCTGAAATAAAGGCAGATATGATTTTTTTATCATAAAATAATCCTAATTGAGAGGCAGAAAAATTAATAAATTTGCCAACCATTGCTTTCAGGTTTATCATATGGTCTTCCAACATAATTGGAATAACCTTTTCATTATGATATGCTTCATCGACGTGCATTAATTTCACAAATCTTGAATTCGCATATTTATCTTTTAATTTATCGGGATCATCCTCTTCTTCGTTTTCTTGATCAGGATTGATACCCAAATTTGAAACTTTTAGTGCTAAGATTTTGTTCTTTTCTTCTATTAACTCGATAGTTTTTTGATTTAATGAAGTTATTTCATCAATTAAATTATCTTTTTCAATTTCAGTTTTAACAAAACGTACATATTTGTTTCCTACTTGAACAAGCTTATAAATGATAATTCCAAAGAAAACAACATTTGCAATGAATACACCAAATGCCATTAACCAGTCAAGAAAGGAAAATCCTGAACTTGAGGAAAGAAAATCTCTACCAATTTGACCAAATCCATCAACAACTAATCTACCTATAGCCTGAAAAATACTTCTAAAAAAGTCTAGAAGTGATGAGAAGAACTGATTAAGTAAATTCGTATAATAGCGGCCAAATGATTCCATGGTTTCTCCTTTTAAATTGAATGTTTAAATTTTATGATGTTCATCGTGAACCCAATTTGATAATACTTTTTCTCTGATATTCAATGTTTCTTGTTCTAAATTTTTTAGAGCTTTTTTATATTTGATTTCAAATCTTGCTTCAAATTTAATTTTGTTATAATTTAATAGATTTGTGAATAGCATAATTCCTTCATACATCAATAACAAACCAACTGGTAAGATGATAAATAGTAAATATCCCTTAGGTGTTTGTAAATAATCAAGTGAATGCCCTACACCTCTTACAGATGATTGATAGATACCAATGACTTGATTGATAAGAATTGGATTATCTGCGGGAAGTAACGGATCTTGTTGTGTCTGTAAGTAAGTTTGACCAAACTCTGTATAGATATTTATGATTTGATGTGTTTTAAATTCTCGAATTTCATCATCATAGTAAGTAACAATATTTCCTACAACTAATTGATTTCGGTTGCTTTCATCAATGAGCTTAACAAATACAACATCCCCTTCAGCAAAGACTCCATTCATTGAATCTTTTTCTGCAGAAAGAAATCCCATACCCATCAGATGAGCAATATCATTACTCTTATCCAGTTCAATATTTGCTACTGAAAATATTAATAGAGCAACAATCAGAAGGTAAAAAATCACTGAAGTCACTCCATGGATCATACTGATTAAGTTAAGTTTTCTCATCTTATCCACCGTGAATTCCTTTAGATTTATAACAAATTAATAATCTTCATGAAAACTATGGGAGGAGTGCACCAAAGTTATGGTGCACTTTATTCCCAGTTTCATGATTAATGTTTCTAGAAAGTGAAGTCTATATTAGATTGAAGCACCTTCAAATGTGAATGCTGTAGTGATCATTCTGCCTAACAAAGAGTTATAAGCTTCTGCATCCCAACCTTCGAACCATATGCGAATTGAAACTTGACCCCAATAAGTTGTATCATATGTTGAATCTTCAGTCATATGAAGAACTAATCTAGCGTTTGCGCCACCATCAACTGCACTAATTGTAGCTGCTGTAACAACGGCATCTGTACCTGTAATTAAGGCACCTGTCTTAACATAATAATAGTTATAAGAACCTGCATCACCTTGACTAACTGCAACACCATCTGATAAATCAACAGGTGTCACACCATCTCCACCAAGTGCTGTATTATACGCACTATCATTATCTCCTGTAGGTAATTCATAAATTACTACTTCATCTGAAGCATGATTACCTAAAATTGAGATTCTCATTGCATTTGCTGGATTAACTGCAACCGATCCGCCTGAAACGACTGCCGAACCACCAAGATCAGATGTACGCGTGAACGCAACATCAGAGACCCATGATACTGATGTACCTGATAAATCTACATCAGTCCATTCAATAGCATTTGCATTATTTGATCTAAATAGAATGTTAATTCTCAAAACGGATGCTGAACCATCATCTGTAACACCAAGTGTTCCAAGTGTTGAGAAATTCGAATAACCTGTATTGGTTGTTACATGATTAAATGCAAATCCAGTAGGATAATTTGCGGCTACATATGAATCAATCATCGCTGTTGTTAAAGATGTGACCCATGTTACGCCATCAAGTGAAACTTCAATCCCATTATCTACTACAACTTCTGATTCAAAAGGCTGAACTTCAGAAACGTTTGTAATCGTAAACCACGCAAATGTCGTCGCACCAAATGCTACTATTGATAAGAGGACCGCAACTACTGATAAAACTAATTTTCTAGCAATACTACTCATGATTTTTTCTCCTTTTATTTTCTTTTTTTTTTACTCATATAGGATACTGCTTCTCGCAGCTTTAAATTTTAATTGAATTTTAATTCTGTCATTTAGAATTGAATTGAATGCATCTGCATCCCAACCTTCAATCCAAACATTAATAATAATCTTTCCTCGGTAAAGTGTTTTACCAGTTGGACCTGTGGTTTCACTAGGTTGTAATGATGCAATCATTGATTCATCATCTAATGCTGTATAAGGATCATTAATATCAAATGAAGAGAGCCTATAACTTACATCTTGCATAATTGTTGGTAAATCAATTGAAATTTGTGCACTTACTAAGAAATAACTGAATGCTCCATAACTTACACCGTACCCTCTGTTTTCATTTTCTGAGGGATCATAGATGAATGTGCTAAGTTGTTCACTGCTCCTGGTGTCTAATGGATTATCTAAATCCTTAATCTCTTGAATGGAAATTCTGACAGCTTCACTTCCGTAATAGGTATGTTCTTCACCTTTTTCAATGAGGTCTCCAATTGAAGGTCCATTGACAAATGTAAAATTTGATTTCCAAGTGACGCCTCGTGAGACTACATAAGTTCCACTCATCGTTGTATCAAACTGAATTAATTTACTGACATTATCAACTAAATAGACTTGATGTTCTGGTTGTTCTGTTTGTAACCATAATTCAAATGATAGATAATGGATGTTCGGTAAGACGATATCATCTGCATTAAGTCCACCTCTTACAAAATTAATTCCATCTGGAGAAGTTACATCAACTAATTCAATTTCATTAAGTAAATCTTCTAATGCACTAGCTGGTAAATCTCTATCGTAATGTATACCATCTATTGAAATTAATAATTCATTTCCACTTGTTGCTGTTAATGACATACCTTCAAGTGTATTGACTGATGCCATGCTAATCCACGCATATGTTACTGTTCCAAAGATCATAAAGACTAATGTTAAGGCAATGAGTGAGAGATAAAACCTCTTTAGGTATATAATCATTGACTTATGCCTGATTATCATCAATTGCAAATATCATCTGCAATTTGATATTTCCTCCAATGATTGCATCTGTTGTGTCAGGGTCTTGGCCTTCTAACCAAACAATGACACTGTACTTCTTAAATTCATTGGGTTTGAAATTCATAATCTTTTTTCTAGTAACAATACTTGTGGATAGAAAGAATTTAACTTCTGGTAATGTTGCTGGATATGTTGGATAATTTCCAAATTCATCTGCTGCATCTGGTTTTTGAAACATTGTTTGGATGCCATCTTCAATTACAAGAACACGAACTGAGTTATCCAAATTGTTTTGTGAATCGGTAATCTTGATACTATATATGACATCAACTGTTTCATTTCCGTCATTCTTTAAGTAAAAGGTATATGCAATATAGTCATAATCTGGATCAACATAATTTCCATCTGTTTGACTAATAGCATTAATCTTAATCCACGAATAAGTAATATCTCTTGCATTTTCGACAGGTTGAGTTGTTAACTGTGGTTCAGTAACAAGGAATGAATCATCATTTGATAGAACGATACCACGGTGATATGCATTATAATCAACTGACATAACGAAATTTCCTGAGCTTTGACCGTAATAGCTAACAATTGCAAATAACACTGTTAAGAATCCTGAAATCATAAATCCTATAGAGATTAACTTTTTTTTTCGAGCAATTTTACTAGGAGATATGATCTGTGAGATAGTCATTTGCATTCACTTCCCTTCTCTATACACCAATTATAGCCATTAAATTTTTCTATTTTATTACTCAATCATTAAGTTTTTATTAAATAATTCGTTTATTTTTTGTGCAAAAAAAAATATCCCTATAAGGGATACTTCAAATTTAGAGAAAATCTAAAAATATTTATTGCTTTTTTTACTTGACTTTCATGAATTCTAGGATATTTTGATAGAGTTTAACACCATTAATAAGTACCTTTTCATCAAAATTGAAGTAACAGCTGTGCAAAGGATGCACATAATCAAGTTCAATATTTTTAGTACCTAACATCACAAATAAACCAGGAACCTTCTTTTGATAGAAGGCGAAGTCTTCTGCAAACATCATTGGCTTTAAGATTTGATATTGTTCTTCATTTAAATTTTCTTTAAGTTGTGAAAATAAAAGATGATCATTTATCACAGGTGGATAGTAATCCATGATATCATTATCAACTTCGACATCAAAAATTGTTTCAATTCCTTTATCTATTTTTCTCATTTGCTTTTTTAAGTTCTCATATGTGATTTCATTAAAACTTCTAATGGTTCCTGAAATTTTAACTTCATTTGCAATAATATTACGTGCTTCACCACCATGAATTGTACCTACTGTAATAACAGCTGAATCAAGTGGATTTATTCGTCTACTTATAATCTTATGATAAAGGTTAATCAATTCTGATGCTGCTAAAATCGCATCATGTCCAAAATGTGGTTGAGCTGCGTGTGCAGATTTGCCTTTGATAACTAAATTGAACTCACCATTTTGAGCGAGCATCGGACCATCAACTAAACCATAAATTCCCTCTTCGAGACCTGGATATAGATGGATACCAAAAATATGCTTGATCTTATATTTTTCAAAAATACCTTCATTAATAATGACTTTAGCTCCACCAGGACCTTCTTCAGCGGGTTGAAAAATAAAAACGACTGTTTTATTTAGAGTTTCAAGTTTTGAGACGTATTCAGCAAACCCTAAAAGCATAGCCATATGTCCATCGTGCCCGCATGCATGCATCTTATTAGGATGTTTCGATTGAAAAGAGGCACCTGTTTGTTCAAATACTGGAAGTGCATCCATATCTGAGCGAAAGGCTATTGCGTCTTTGCTTTTCCCATTTTTAACAGCAATGAGTCCAGTCTTAGCAACACTTTCAGTTTCATAACCCATATCTTGAAGTTTGTTATTGATATACGCACTCGTTAAAAAGAGTTCAAATGCCAACTCCGGAATTTGATGCAAATCACGGCGATATTTCTTAAGTTTTTCTTGATTCATCCTGTTCTCCTTAGATTCTATTTTGTTCATGACTAAGCAATTTTACTTTTAAATCAATGTGATCTGGGCCACTATAGCCCCTCATGCTACCATCTTTTCCTATAACACGATGACAAGGTACAATAATACCTATTGGGTTTTTCTTACAAGCCTGTCCAACAGCTCTTATTGCTTTGGGACGATTAATTTGATTAGCAATTTCTTGATATGATCTAGTTTCCCCATAAGGTATAGATAATAAAGCATGCCATACTTCATGTTGAAATAAAGTGCCTCGATTAAATTTAATTGGTAAATCAAACACTTTTAAATCATGCTTAAAGTACTTCTTTAGTTGTTTTTGGACTTCTTCAATTAAAGAACTATGATCCGTATTAATACCTAGATCATCAATCATCATATCTGTAATTTTTTCATCTTCTATTGTGAAATAAATCATACCTAAAGGACTTAAGTATTTTCCTATCATCTTTTTCCTCTAATCTAATATTTTCGATATTATTTAATGATTATTTCTTCTTTTATTTTCATGGAAAATTCGATCAATCAAAATTATCAAAGCAACGAAAAATTGAGATTGTTTTTCATTGTGTATCGCTATTTCATAAGAGTCACCCCATGAAACCCATTTTTTGGTTACACTAGCTACTTCGTTATTATCCTCAAACAGCGTAAAATTATGACCGAAGTAATCACCATCAATCATAAAATTTCCATTATCACTTTCAATTTCAACCTTTGGTCTGAAAGAAAAGCGTCTCTTAATGACAGCAATTTGTTTTTCAGTTGAATCAGAAAGATAATAGACTGGTAACAAACTAATTATCTTCTTTCTGAAATGATAGATTGCTTGATCAGTTGCATCTTCAATCATTTTCATCTTTTTTGAAAGTGAGAATAGTTTTCCTTCACAATGAAAAACTACATTTTGTTCTTCATCAAATACCTTATAACGATCTCTAAAAGAAAATACTTTTTGCTTCATGTAAAAATGTTTCATATAATCCTCCATATTTTTTTATTCATAATATATAAAATTCATTAAAATTCAATATCGCTTTCTAGATTCTTATCAAAATAGTTTAATCTCTTTTCTAAGTTATAAAGTTCCTGTTTCAGAACCTTTGGTAATTTAGATCCAATAGTATGATAATATTCTTTAATTGATTCAACCTCATGTAGCCATCCATCAACATCAATGCTCAAGAGTTCTTCCATCGCACTCGAACTTAAATCAAGTCCAGTTAAATCAATACTATCTTTTGCTGGTACATATCCAATAGGTGTTAATTCAGCTTGAACAGCCCCATCACAACGTTCAAAAATCCATTTTAAAATTCTTGAATTTTCACCAAAACCTGGCCATATAAAATTACCTTTATCATCTTTTCTAAACCAATTTACATAAAATATTTTGGGTAATAATGCGTAGTTTGATTTTTTTCCCATTTTAAGCCAATGATCTAAGTAATCACCTACATGATACCCTATGAAGGGTAACATCGCAAATGGATCTCTTCTCACTTGACCTATTTTTTTAGATATAACTGCTGCAGTCATTTCTGATCCCATCATAGAACCCATAAACACTCCATGTTTCCAACCAAGACTTTCATGGACCAAAGGAATAGTTTGTGGTCTTCGACCACCAACAATAATAGCAGAGACTAGAACACCTTCCGGACTATCCCATTCATCAGCAAGAACAGGACATTGTTTTGTAGGTACAGTAAAGCGAGAATTAGGATGTGCTGCTGGTGTGGACATATCACTGGTCCAATTTTGTTTTTTCCAGTCCATCAAATGATCAGGAACTTCTCCATCGATACCTTCCCACCAAACATCGTTATCATCAGTAATCGCAACATTTGTAAAAATTGTATTCTTTTCAATAGCCTTCATTGCATTATAATTTGATTTATATGAAGTTCCTTTAGCTACGCCAAAAAATCCTGCTTCAGGGTTAATGGCATATAGTTTTCCATTCTCTTTCATCCATATCCATGCGATATCATCGCCAACAGTTTCAACTTTCCATCCTGGAAGCGTAGGGATGAGCATCGATAAGTTTGTTTTACCACATGCACTAGGAAATGCCCCTAATATATATTTAGATTCTCCGTGTGGATTCGTTAATTTTAAAATAAGCATATGTTCTGCCATCCACATTTCATCTTTAGCAATTGCTGATGCAATTCTTAACGCTAAACATTTCTTTCCTAATAAAGCATTTCCACCATAACCTGAGCCATAAGACCAGATTAATCTTTCTTCTGGAAAATGTACAATATATTTATAGTCTATAGGGGTTGATGGCCATTCGAGATCTTCCTGCCCATCTTCTAATGGATATCCTACAGAGTGTAAACAGGGTACAAATTCACCAATTTTTTTTAATTCATCAAGAATCTTCTGTCCAAATCTTGTCATCATCCTCATATTTACAACGACATATAAACTATCAGTAAGCTGAATGCCTATCTTTGACAAAGGAGAACCGATTGGCCCCATCATAAAAGGCATCACATACATTGTTCTTCCTTTCATTGAGCCCCGATATAGTTCTGTCATTGTTTCTTTTAATACTTTAGGATCTCTCCAGTTATTTGTAGGTCCTGCATCTTCTTCTAATTTAGATGCAATAAATGTTCGGTTTTCAACTCGAGCGACATCTGACGGATCACTAAAAAATGCATAAGATCCTGGTCTTTTGATTTCATTTAATTTTAATGCCTTTTTCGTATCTACAATCTCTTTAAAAAACCGTTCGTTTTCTTCATCACTTCCATTACACCAATAAATACACTTGGGTTGACAGAGTTCTGCCATTTCTGTAACCCAACTCTCTAATTGTTTATATGTTTTCATTTAGTCTCCTTTTCTCCCTGTTATAATCTGTTTTTATTTAATTTAAGTTAATGCTTTCTTTACTGCTGCAATCGCATGAATTTTCATTGTATCAAAAATTGGAATATCAACATCTTCTTGTTTAATGAGTGATGGAATTTCTGTACACCCTAGAATAACACCTTGTGCTCCTCTTTGTTTCATATTGTCAATAATTTTAAGAAACTTCTGCTTACTATCGGGTAGTAAAACACCTAAAATTAGTTCGTCGTAAATTACATGATGTATGAAATCTTGTTCATCTTTGTTTGGTAAAATAACATCAATTCCATCACTTTTCATGATATCAGGATACATACTACTTTCCATTGTAAATTTTGTTCCTAATAATCCGATTTTCTTTAAATTAAGATTGATGATTTCATTTTTGGTTGCTTGCGCAATATGCAAAACCTCTATACCCGCTTTATTTTGTACTTCATCTACAACAATATGCATTGTATTTGCACAGATTAAAATAAAATCAGCCCCAAATTCTTTTAATTTCTTTGCGTCTTTTACTAATTCATCCGTGATTTCTTTCCACCGACCCTGATTAAGTAATTTCTCAAGCTCATGATAATTATAAGAGTACATAATACACTTTGCTGAATTTGAAGTCCCCAACATTTGTTTTGTGTATTGATTGATCGTCCGATAATATTCAAGTGTTGATTCCCAGCTCATACCACCTAATAATCCTATTGTTTTCATAAAATAACCTCCATTTCTTATCTATTTATTCTCATTTTCTTATAAGTAAAACTCTTTTAAAAAATGCAAATTATCCCAACTTGATTTAATTTTTCCTTTTTCTATTTCCTTAACAATTTCAATAATTTGGTCATTGATTGGAGTCTCACAATTATATTGTTTGCCATATTCAGAAACAACACCATTAATTGATTCAATCTCACAAGATTTACCCTTTTCCAAATCTTGAAGCATACTGGATTTTAGATTTCTATGTTTCTTAATGGCAAGTGGAATAATCATATAACTAATAAATTTTTTAAAACTATTATTATAATCTAATAGCTTTTCAATATTTTTTCCTTGTATAGGTTCAATTTTTATATTTGCTGCATGAGCAACTTCAATACATTCCTTAATTATTTTTTGTACAATTTTTCTTGATTTCTTATTCTTTGCAATATCACCAAATGATGTTCCTAATATTGCTGATAAGCCACTAAACGCACTATTTACTAGAAGTTTAGCCCATCTAGCACCAATGAAATTCTCTTCAATATGAACCTCACCCATGTGTTCCAATAACATTTTAATTTCAGATAATTTTTTTTCGTTTGGTTTCCCAAATGATCCTAAACTGAATGATAAAGTTTCATAGTCAGCTTCCGATGTCAATTTTGAAATCCCTTTTCCAACCATTGTTGCACCCCAAGCCATGGCACAGCCAAAAGTTCTATCATCTCCGATAACCTTTGATACAGATAATTCAGGCAATCCATTTTGCATGGTGCAAATGACGCCATCTCGACTTAAAAAAGGAACTAACCCTTTTACAACTTCCTCATTATTCAACTGCTTGGTCATTAAAAAAATAATATCATATTGATCCTTCATTTCACTCGGATACATCGCATTTACTTTTTGAGTAAAATCAATCGCTCCTGTAACGTGTGCCCCATGGTTTTTCATACCATCAATATGCTTCTTATTTCGACTAATTAAATCAATATCCACACCTGCTTTAGTTAGATAGGCACCTAAAATGGTCCCCATGGCACCTGCTCCAAAAATAGCATATTTCATAAATTTACTCCTCCATATTGAAGTAAGCTGAAAAATAATGTTCAATATTAAAAATATCAGAGATTACTTACCGGTTATATATCTTTATTATACTATAATATAATAAAAAAAGCAGGAGTTTTTTAATCTCCTGCTTAAATGATTTTTAAAGTTTTATATACTAAATAACTACATAGATATCAAAGGTGTCTTTATTTGACATCTAACGCTGCTAAACCTGCCATATTAAGAAGATTCCAAGGTTTATTAAAATGAGGTTGGAAGAAAAAATCTACAAAGGCTAAATCTTCAACTGTCATTTTATTTTGAAGGCACACACTTAGTGTATTCATTGTTTGCGTCATATCTGCTTTTGATAAGATTTGTCCACCTAAAACTAATCTACTATCTTTATCGAACACAACCTTAAGCATCACTTCATCATATGTTGGCATAAATTCAGGGCGATTGTTATCTTTAATTGTTACTGTTCCGTAATTAATCTTTCTTTCGGCAGCAACATTTTCAGTTAAACCTGTACTGGAAATTGACCAATCATAAATTTTTATACCCGATGTACCTTGAGTACCGATACTTTTAAGTGTTAAATTTTTGATGTTACGACCAGCTAGTGTACCCATTCTAACTGCATTAGTTGCTAAAGGAATGTATCTTGTTTCTTCTGTAGGATTGTAATATACTGTTGCACAATCTCCACATGCGAAAACATCTTTTCTTGATGTTTGCATATATTCATCAACAATAATAGCTCCTTGTGGTGTCATATTAAGACCATCAGCAAATAATTTCGTATTTGGCTTAAATCCGATACAAAGGATTACCATTTCGGTTTCATATACTGATTTGCTTGTTTCAACATAAGAAACAAGATTTTGCTTATTCGTAATAAATCTTTCAACTTTTTCTCCAAGAGCCAGTTTAATTCCGTGATCTGTAAATGCTTTTTCAGCAACATCTGTAAACTCTTTATCCAAATATTTAGGCATAATTCTTGATTCAGCATCGATTAACGTGACTTCTTTACCTTGCATTTCAAAGGCTTCTGCTAATTCGACACCAATATATCCCGCACCTATTACAGTAATTTTATTGACATGTTTTGCCATTTCGATGATTTGTTTTGAATGATGGAAATTCTTTGACAAGAGAATATTCTTAGAGTTTATACCTTCTATTGGTGGAACAATTGGCCAAGAACCAGTTGCAACCACTAATTTATCATAAGAGTCGGTTGATGTTTTATTTGTTTCAAGATTTGTTATTTTGACTGTTTTATTATCAAAATCGATTGAGTTCACTTCATGTAGCATATGTGTTTTCACACCTAAAGCACTAAGTTTTTCAGGAGAATTATAAAATAATCCATCACTGTCTTTAATAACTCCTCCTACATACAACGCAATTCCACATGATAAAAACGAGATGTTATCATTTCTTTCATATACAACTACTTCAGCTTCGGGATCCATTTTTTTTATATTGACTACTGCTGCTGTACCAGCATGGGTACATCCAATAACTATAACTTTCATACTATACCTCCGTTATTTACATTTTAATTATACGCTTTCTAAAAGTTGAAATGTTGAAATATGCAATCAAAACCATGAGTGTAAACGTTTTACATCTTAATTTTTAAGAAACGAATGGTTTAACTTTAGATAAATTAAAAAGACGATCACCTTTACAGACAATCGACTTCATTAGTGATTATCACTTAAATATTTAGTTCTTTACCAGTTTGAACTTCCCATTTCCATGTGCAGCATCTGTTGCCTCAATGATGTTTTCAATCTTCTTACATTATCTTCTAACTTATTAATCTGAAATTCGAACTTTTGGATTTCTGATATTAATTAATGACTCGTAGTCATTTAAATGTCAGTACTGCAATTGCTTCTATGTGAACAGTTTGAGAAAACATATCTACAGGCTGTATCAAATCAATACTATATTTTTCTTCTAATTTTCTTAAATCTCTTATCTGAGTCTTTGGCTCACACGAAATATAAACAATTTTCTTCGGTTTCAACATCAAAACAGCATTTAAAAATCCTTCTGAAGCACCATCTCTTGTTGGGTCCATAATCAATTTATCAACTTGTCCATGATATGATTTTAAATACTTTTCAACATCATCATTAACAAAATTAACATTTAAAATATGATTTATTTTTTTATTATTCAATGCATCTAAATGTGCAGATTGATTTGTTTCAATTGCTATAACTTGTTTTGCTTTACTTGCGACTAGCAAGGAAATAGTTCCAATTCCTGAATATGTATCAATTACGATATCATCAGGCTTAATATCTGCTAATTCAATTGCTTTTTTATACAAATTAATCATCTGCATTGGATTCACTTGATAAAATGATTTCGATGATAATCTAAAACGAATATTATCTATTCTATCTTCTATAGATCCTTTTCCATATATTATTTTTTCTTCATCAAGTAAAACTTGTCTTGTTCTTTTATGATGTATATTTTGAATGACGGTTTGAATCTTAGGATGTGTTGCAACAAGTTCTGCTGCTACCCTTTTTGCATTAGGTAATAACCAACCTTGAGAAACAATGACAATGAGCATCGTCTTTTCAAAAAAGGATTTTCTGATGAGAACGTGTTTAATCATGCCTTTTCCAGAATCTATGTCATATGCAGGTAATTTATATTTATTAAAAAGCATCTCAAGTGTTTTTAATACCTCATTTGCCTCTAAATCTTGAATATGACAATCTAAAAAGGGTGTAATATTCTTACTATGTTCTTGAAAAAGCCCTAATCTTAATTTATTATTCTTCGTTGTTGCCGAAGCAACAATTTTATGACGATAATACAAGGGGACTTCACTTTTAATTATGGGTAGAATAGGAATCATTATCTGATTTTTCTGAAATAATTGATCTAAAAAATCAGATTTCATTCTCAATTGTTCAAAATACTTTACGTGAAGAAAATCACAACCTCCACATTCATAAAAAATGGGACAGATCACTTTTTTTCTTTGTGGTGAAGCTTCAAGGATATCCTGCTCATGAATTACTTTATTTTTTCTATTGATAAAATTAGCTTTTTCATTAAGCAGCATATATTTTACTTTGAGATTATTCTCACAAATAGATTCAGTTAAATCATTGATTTTTAAACATTTGATTTCCATGATTACCTCATAGCTTAATAATTTATAATAAGAAAAGGGCAGTGCCCTTTAATATTCTAATCTAAGTATTAGAATCTTATGAATTAGTAATCTTTATTTAAGAAGATAACTTTATTATTACCTTGACTTTTGGCAAGATACATTGCATGATCAGCTCTATTGATTGCTTGTAATAAACTTTCCTCTTTAGAAAGAATTGTAGCACCTACTGAAATTGTTGTTTTAATTGATTTTTTTAGTTCTCTTTTCCCAGAATTTTCTACCAATATTCTAAGTTTTTCTGCAATATGTTCAACATTTTCCTGATCGATATTTCTCAATAAAACAAGCATTTCATCTCCACCATATCGAATCACAAAATCATTTGTTTTTAAATTATATTGAATAGTTTTTGCAATTGTTTTTAAAATCTCATCTCCAATATTGTGTCCATATTTATCATTTTTTTGTTTAAATTCATCAATATCAATAAATAGGATCCCTAGCCGTTCTTCATGATTAAACCCTAATGAAATTTGTGGAAATTCCTCATGTAAAAAACGTCGATTAAAGAGCCCGGTTAAGGGGTCAATTAGATTCAATTTCTTTTGTATAAGTAGTTCTTCAAGCAATAAATTTTTTTCTGTTACATCCGTAAACACTTCTATTGCTGCGACAACTTTTCCATTATCTATATAAGGGATTACTTTGACATGTACTTTTACTCTATGTCCTTTCTTATGATGGAGGAATATAAAGTGCTCTTTGACTTGATTTTCTTTAATGCTTTCGACTAATGGACATCCATTATAGCACAATTGATTACCAGCATCATCAACGTGATTTAACTTATTATCAAAACAAAAAGTATCAACCATTTCCTCTTTTGAAAATCCACTTATTTGTGATGCAACAGGATTAAAATATAAAATTTTTCTATCCTTATCCACGATATATATAGCCTCATGAAATGATTCAAATAGAATCTTTAATTTTTCTACACTATCCATAACTCACCTCTAATTGATTTTTTGAAATCCTTGACGTTTTTGACTTCCCCATGATCCGTTCTCACGAAGAGCGGAAAATGTTGAGAAGACGCGTTGCAGGCTAATCATTTGACGATATCCTAAATTTTCTACGATACAAACAAGTACAAGTAGAAATGTTTCTTTATTTGAATAAAATGCACTTCTTCTTTCTGCAATGAAGAGTGAAAACAATGAAATAACAATTCCAAATCCAACAGTTACAGCAAATAAAACGATAATCAATGGTGCATTCAGAATCCCCAAAAATAATCCAATAAATAAAGCTAAATATCCTATAATCTCTAAGAATGGACCAACCATTTCAAATATGAAAAAGTACGGAAATCCTAATAATCCAGGTTGTTTATATTTAGGATTAAATAAAATATTTCTATGATAACTCAAGATATCTAAAAGACCTCTTTGCCATCTATTTCTTTGCTTCAGTAAACTATTTAAATCATTGGGTAATTCAGTATAGCAATTTGCATGATGAACATATTCAACCCTATAGGGTTTCTTCTTCTTAAGTGCTTGATAAGTTAATCTTACCACAAGTTCCATATCTTCTCCAACAGTGTCTTTTTTGAGTTCACCACTGATTGTCAAATATCCACCAGTTTCCAAAAGTGCGTTCCTTTGAAAAAGACCAAATGCTCCAGAAACAATAAGTAAGCTTTTTATTTTTGACCATCCAATACGTCCAGTAGTAAAAGCTCTTAAGTATTCCAATGTTTGAAATCTTGCTAATGGGCTTTTACCAAGTCCACTATGTTCGATCTTCCCTTGATCAACAATACATCCATTAACAGGAACTATATTTCCACCTAAAGCGATGAAATCGTCTGTATGATCAAGTGTTATACTCATCAATTTGAGTAATGCATCTTCTTCTAATAAAGAATCAGCATCAATACCACATACATAATCATTTTTAGCAACATTAATTCCAAGATTTAAAGCATCTGCTTTTCCGCCATTTTGTTTATCAATAACGATTAAGTTAGGTATGTTTTTATTAACATATACTCCACGTAAAGTTTTTGTTTTTAATTTAAGTTTGAAAAATGGATGCTTGCGTTCTAATTCAAAATGATTTATTAATACATTAACTGTCTCATCTTTAGATCCATCGTTTACTACAATAACTTCAAATTTTGGATACTTGAGATTAAGTAAAGAGGTAATACTTTCAATAATGCTCTTCTCTTCGTTATATGCAGGAGCAATAATTGAGATGCTAGGCAATAAATCGTGTTCAAATAGCAATGTTTCAGTTTTAATATTCCATAAATCTAATCTTTCCTTTGAACCTTTAAGTGAAATAAATAATAGAATTAAATAAATCAAATTTGCTGCCATAAAATAGACAACTAAATAGTTATTAATACTAATAATTAAATATTGAAAAACATTAACTGCACCACCGAATATAGTTTTAAATTCGGTGATAAAAAACAATAGTGGGAAGAAAACAACTGCAATAGTAACCCACGTAATAATCCATCTAATTTTTGATTTTTCTCGAGTAGCTTTTTCTCGTGCAATTACTGGTTGATTTTGTTTCTTAATACCTATTTTTTGTAATGTTTTCTCATTTAGGTAAATGGAAAACTGCTCTAGTAAATATTTATCATCAATTACATATTTTTTTATTGATGGCACTAATTTATTTTCAATTTTTATATCTTTATTAAGATTCATGAAATCAATAAAATCCTCAATGATATGGAGCTTCATCATATCTTCGATAATTTTTATGATGTATTCATATCCTTCAGAATCTATTTTGAGTATTAAATAATCAATCCGGTGTGACAGTACATGAGCAATCGCTAATTGTTGATGACGATTTTTATTTTGTTTGTATCTATCTAAAACATATAAGAACAAAGTTTTTGAGCTATAAACAATCTTAGATAAACTATTAGCTCGATCCTCATCCAGAGACGATCCATCCATAGAATTAATTAGATTATCAACCATTTCTTTTGTTATAATTGTTGATGCAGCACCAATTGCTACACGCTTAACATCAATACTCTCACTTTTGCAAAATATATCGTTTGCTATGACTTGAGGATGCATTCTTGCTAGAGCTTTTATAGCAAGCAATTTAATATCCTGTTCTAAAATAGATTCATGAAAAAGTCGAGTAACATAATCTTCTAGTGGTTTGTCAATAGTATTATTTGCTAACGCAATAAGTAATTTTTTAACCTCCTGGTGCTTATCAATAAAATATTTTGGAATGTAATTTTTTATTTTAGAATAATGATTGGTTAAAAGTGTTTGTACCCAACGTTGATAATTTGCATTTGCTCCAATAATTGTGTTGATAATTTGATCAAAAATAGTTTCATCAATTACAGCTAAAAGTGCATGCACCAAAGCAAAAAGTACACTCTTTTCTTTCTCTTTATAAAGCCTTTTTTTCAATTCTTTCCATGCTTTATCAGTGTTAAGCATACTCAAATAAAAGATAGCAATTTTCCGTCTATTGACACTAATAGAATTCAGTCTTTTGTATTGCTTTAATGTAAATTTAATGTGACTCAAATCATTGATTACTTTTTCTCTTATTTCGGGTTCAATTTGAACCTGGGTTTCCATATTGATATAGGCATCAAAAAAGAAATGATCGGTCAATTTTTTTTTGATGTTCTTTTGATCATAATATTTATCAAATAGATAATCTCTAGCTAAACTTTGTTTTGTTATAACCATATGATTAAATGCTTTTTGAATAGTTATTAAAACGATTAGTAGGATGGAGATTATAGCAAAAAAACCAAAAATGAACCAGGCAAATTGTATTGTCATAGACTATGCTTCCATTTCTTAAATCTTCTAACATGCCCAATGAGCTCATCAGGTACAATTGGTTTTTCTAAAATCAAATTGACATTTAAGTTATTGCCTCTTTTAATATTTTCTAATGTTTTATTATGGGATACCATAATGAAAGGAATATTTTGATAATCTTTACTTTCATTAAGTATTTGCTTTAATGAAAATCCATCTATCTTAGAGAGATTAATCTCTGAAATAATTATATCTATAGGACTTTCGTCGATAATTTCTAATGCTTTTTCAACACTACGTGCAATTTTGACATCAAATCTAAGACGCTGAAAAATTCGATTGAGCATATTTAAATTTACTTCATCCTCATCGATTAGTAAAATGCTTCCTTCAATATCTACGGGTAATTCAAACTTTGTATCAATAATTGAACTGTTTCCTTTACTCTTCGCAATAATACTTCTTTTTTCGAGAAGGCTAAAAACAGACTTAATTTGTTCTTCTGTTTCACTAGTCCGATTAATCTCATTCAAAGAAACGGTACATATAGATGCTGTCACATCTTGAATGAATAGATTAGACTCGTTAATCATATTTCTTGCCTCAACGGCTATGGATTGAATTTCTTCTTCGGTTGCCTCACTAAGATAAATAATTACACCAGGTCCATCTTGTTTAAACAAAAGTCTTCCATCTGTATTATTTTGCTGTAACAAGTACACCATATTTTTGATTGCTTCATCACCAGTATCTTTTCCATACCGCTTATTTATCTCATTAAGCTGATCTAATTGAATCATCATAAATCCCTGTGTATAGCCTTTTTTAGTTGTTTTTGTAATATCTTTTTTTAAGAGTTCTCTAAAGAAGTCTTCATTATATAAATGAGTAATTTGACATCTCATCATTGAATCTTTCGCATCTTCTATCTCTGTATTTAACTCTTCAATCTTTTTTTCTAATTCATCTTTCGATGAATTTAGTTTATCAGCTCTAAGACTCATTTCAATAAATTTAGACGTATATATTGTTGGTTTTTCTACTCCATAGAGATCATTATATCGATTGACTAAAGGTTCCAATAACGCAATCCAAGTTAAGCCTCTATTAATATAAGTATGTTCAAAAAATCCATGCCACATTTTATATCCTTCAAGCGTGGATTTCTTTAACATTAAAGGATCAGGTTGCAAAGCAAAAGGTGTTCCAATAAAGGCATTCAGAATTTCAATTCTAGATACAGATTTTTGAAGTTGATTAAGCATGTGATTTAGTATCTCTCGGTAATTAACCTCTTTATCTCCAGATTCACTATATGTAAATACTTGGTAATTATTATAGAAGTCTAGAGACTGCTCATATTCATAAATTACTTTAAATATTTGTTTTGAGATCAGATATCCCATTAAAGGATATATTAATTGAATATTTAAGTTTTGGATCTTTCTTAGTGGTGGTTGTAGGTATAGACTGCTAGGCATCGTATATTTATGAAAAGCGAAAATATTTTTCTGTAAATGATCTAAACTGGGCGAAATTTGTTCGTCATAGAAACTACTAAATAATGTAGATGAAAATAATGCATATTGTGTAGGCATGTATGTCATAAACATTTCAGGATAAGGTAAAAACCCCATGGGTACAAACTTAAATATCAATTCATTATGATCAATGAACTTGTATTCAATTTCTTCAATAGTTTGAATTTTTACGTTTAAGTTTGCATTTTCAATTTGTCTAGCAAAATATTGATTTGTCAAAATAATCCCGTTAAATCCATACTTGATCAGTTCACTCAAAACATTGATGCTAGACATGGTCATATTTTGCACAATTAGATGAGTCAACATTGAGAGACTAATCTCTTTTTCTATAGCAGTTTTTAGCAAATCAAAAACTTGGATTGGAGGAATATCAATTAATATTTTTAAATCGCTATATTGAATTAAATAACTATTATGTGCATGTTTAACATCAACAATAAAAGGACCAAAATGAGTGATACGATTCATTTTATTATTGCTTAATTGTTGGTTATTCATAGTTACCTTCTTTTATCTTTCATTTGTTTAAATTTTACCATAATATAGTAGGTTTCACGCGCTATTTTAAAAAAAATTTCTTAAATCAACTTAGCATAAAAAAAAAGCCTAGTCTTCACTAGGCAATAAATCCATCTTTTTGGCAACCATATTAATAATTTCAACAGCTTTGTCAAGTTGCTCTTTAGTATGAAGTGCAGATACCATACACCGAATTCGACCTTTTCCTTTTGGGACAGTCGGAAAAACAATTCCAGATACAAAGACTCCGTATTTTAATAATGATTTTGAAAACTCCATCGTTAAGTTCTCTTCACCAATCATAATGGGTGTAATTGGCGTTTCACTACGACCTATATCAAATCCACGAGCCACTAACTCTTTTTTAAAATATCGTGCATTATCCCAAAGCGTATTCGTATATTCTGTTGATTCTTCAAGCATATGAATCGCTTCAATAATTGCTGCTACAGATGAAGGTTGCATTGCAGTAGAAAATAAGAGTGGTCTAGCGCGATGTAATAACCAATCCCGCATCGCTAGAGATCCACAAACATATCCTCCTACGACACCAATTGCTTTTGAAAGTGTACCCACAACAAAATCAACTTGACCATGAAGACCAAAATAATCAACCGTTCCTCTTCCTGATCTTCCTAAAACTCCAGAGCCATGTGCATCATCTACATAAGTTAACGCTTTATATTTTTTTGCTAGTTTAACTATTTCTGGTAATTTTGCAATATCACCATCCATTGAAAAGACACCATCAGTAATTATTAAAACATTATGATATTGATCTCTTCTTTCCTTTAAAACAGTTTCAAGGCTAACCATATCACTATGTTTAAATACAGCTCTGCTTGCCTTAGATAAGCGAACACCATCAATAATTGAAGCATGATTGAGTTCATCAGAAATAATCAAATCGTGTTCATCAGTGATTGCTTGAATCACTCCAGCATTTGTTGCATATCCAGACTGAAAAACAACAGCTGCATCCTCACGTTTAAAGCGAGCAATCAAACGATCTAACTCCTCGTGAATTGTCATGTTACCAACAATGGTTCTTACTGCTCCAGCACCAACTCCATAATGATCAATTGCATCTTTTGCAGCTTTTTTTATTCTTGGATGATTCGCAAATCCCAAATAATTATTAGATGATAAATTAATAACTGGCTTACCATTTAGTTTGATAATCGCATCACACGGACCATCATTAATAGGTAATTTACGAAAGACACCATCTGCTTTCAAATCATTAACTTTTAATAGTAAATAAGACATAATTTCCTCCTTTAATTTAAGGTATAAGAACAACCTTTCCGCTATTACCTGACATCATTACTGCCATACCTTTATCTATTTCAGTTAAAGGAAAAGTATGAGTCACAATTTTGTCTAAATCAAGCTTACCTGATTCAACTAAACCTGTAACCTGATGCCATGTTTCAAATAAAATTCGTCCAACAACCCCATATATTGTGATGCCTTTAAAGACAACATCATTTGATAAATCAATATTAATATTATCTGGTGTAATACCTAACATTGACATTTTCCCACCAGGTTTAACATATTTAAATGCATCTTCAATCGCTTGCTTATTGCCAGAAAATTCTCCAATAACATCAACTCCCATGCCCTCGGTTTCTTCTAAAACACGTTCAATTACATTTTCTTTTAAGGGGTTAATAACGACGTCTGCACCTAATTCTTTAGCTAATTTGATTCTATAATCATTGATTTCAATTGCAATAATCTTACTTGCTCCCACAGCTTTTGCAAGATTGACACCCATCATACCAATGGGTCCGCAACCGACAACAGCTACTGTTTTACCAGTGATTTTAAAATGTAACATCGTATGAACTGCATTTCCAAGTGGTTCTTGAATCGAAAGATATTTTGGGTCAATTTTCACAGTATTTAGAATAAGATTATCAGCTGGCATTCTCGCGTATTCTGCGAAACAACCATCAGTATCTACACCAATAATCTTCGTGTTTTGACAAATATGAAATTCTCCTCTTCTACAAAACTCGCATTCGTGACATACAATGTGTGTTTCTGCCGAAACAATATCACCAATATTAACTTTTTTAACATGACTTCCAATTTTGATCACTTCGCCACTAAACTCGTGTCCAACCGTTAGAGGAGGTTTAATTCGACCTTGACTCCAACGATCCCATTTGTAAATATGAACATCAGTCCCACAAATGGATGTCGCTAAAACTTTAATCAATACATCGTTTGGACCAAGATTGTCAGGAATTGGTTTTTTGACAATCTTGAAACCAGGTTCTCTTGCTGCTTTTATTACAGCTGTCATTTCCATTTTAATGCTCTCCTTTTATTCAATTATATCGTTTCTTTACTTATATTATATACCTAGAGAAGTTTTTATTGTATAGTGCGTTTCTAAATTAATATTTATCTTGCACAATACGTAATAATGATGCTCCAAACCTGTCAAGTTTGATTAAATAGTGTTTATCCTGATAGACAAAACCAAAATCTCTTCTTAAAGTAATTGTTGCATTTGTAATTTGATCGACTGGAATTTCTTGTTTGATTGAATTCGATAAATGTAGCGCGTAATCATGATATGATATATCAACTTGACCTACTGGTTCAAGTTGGTCATCCTCACGACTCATGTAATTGAGGAACCCTGAGGTTTCTATCTCTGTTTCTCTTAGTTGCTTGGAAAATTTCTTTTGATATTGATTCCATGAGATTAAATTATCAAATTTAAATTGATGGATGAATCCATAATCATCAATAAACCCTTCTTTATGACATATATTACACTTAATCTGATTCTTATAAGATTCTATAGAGTTAATGGCTTGACAATGCGGACAAACATAAACGACATTTTCAATACCTTCAGCTAATTTTTTACCTGGATGCTTAATCATAACTTTTCTTTGATATTCGTAGTCGTTATGATATAAAGCTTTCTTAATTACTTCATTGATATCATCAGATGACATATCTTTTATTTGATCCTTAGGTATTGTTAATTGATAATCAAGTGTAATTTGTCTTCTTTTTCTTTTACCAGTTGCCCATCTCGGTTTAGATAAATAACCACCTTTGACATTACACGTTACAACATCTATTCCTAATTTTTTAATCAATTTCATTGTTGATTCTTCAATATAATTTGTTTCCCCATAAAAAGTTGTGTCACCTTCTGGAAAAATTAGAATTGGATAACCTTTGCGAACAGACCCTATTAAACTTCTTACTGTTGATGTATCACTTGCTCCTTTGGATTTAGGAATCACGTGTGCCATCTGCGTAACTAAAAATTTTGTTGGCTGTTTTTTGAACAAGGTCTGAGAGCCTACAATAAAAGGTACATTTCGTAATCTTAAGGGAACATGGATTACATCAAACAAAAAAGTATGATTTGCTAATAATACATAAGGTTCTTCGCGTCTAGGGTTGAACCCTTCACCGAAATGAACTTTCCTTTTTGCATCCAATCTCATCCATATCATAACAAGTGGTCTAATCAGATTCATGATTATTGCTTGTTGCTTGTCAAGTCTTGATTTCTTCATAAGTTTTCCGCCAAAAGGTATGCTTGTAATAAAATCAAAGTTTTTCCATCTTGAATTCGATTTTCAGAAAGCAGTTTCTTTACATCATCAATAGTAAAATAGAGCACTTCAATATTCTCATCTTCATCCATGGCTTTTGGATTTGCAATTTTCGTGCAGTTTTTAGCGATAAATAAGTCAACATACTCATCAGAATAACCAACACATGGATAGATTCGATTAAAAAATGTCATTTCTTGCGTAATATGTCCTGTTTCCTCTTCCAATTCTCTTTTTGCACAAAGAAAACTATCTTCAGTTGGATCATCTTTTTTACCTGCTGGTATTTCAAGATTTATCCTACTAATTGGATAGCGGTATTGTTTGACTAAAATGATTTTATGATCAATAGTTATAGGTAAAATAGCAGCAGCACCAGGATGCTTAATAAAAACACGCTGACTTTCCTTATTATTTGCTAAAATAACCTGATCCTCGTAGAGTTCCATAAATGAACATTCATATACTTTTTTGCTGCTTTTTGTCTTTTCTTTCATCATTAACCTCACATTATGTGTTTTTTAAATTACATTTTTGATCAATTAACTATAGTTTTAGTTGGTTATATTTTTTAATCTCATCGGTAATCAAATTCCCACCGTGAATATCATAGGTAACAATTGCAGGAAAATCAATTACTTCTAGTTTATAAATGGCTTCTGCACCTAAATCATCATATGCAACAATTTCACTTTTAACCACTTTTCTTGATAACAAAGCCCCAGCACCACCAACAGCTTGCAAGTAAACAGCTTTCTGCTCAATCATATCTTTTATGAAATCATCACTTCTATCTCCCTTGCCAATCATCACTTTTAAGCCTTGTTTCATTAAAGGAAGGCTATATGCATCCATTCGATAGCTTGATGTCGGTCCACATGAACCAATCGGACGATTTTCTTTTGCAGGAGTTGGTCCAGTATAATAGATAGCTTGACCATGAAAATCTACAGGGAGTTTTTTACCTAATCTTAAAGATTCAACCATTCTTTTATGTGCACTATCTCTACCCGTATATAAAGTACCTGATAGATAAATAATTTCTCCAGCTTTCATTTCAATAATATTTTGTTCTGTAATCGGTGTATGTAGTTTCATTATTAACCTCCTATAGAACCATTGATTTATGCCGTGATGCATGACATTGCAAATTAATTGCAACCGGTAAAGAAGCAATATGGCATGGGAATGCATTAATTTTAACTGCCAATGCTGTTGTTGATCCACCAAAGCCCATTGGTCCAACACCTAATAGATTAATTTCATTTAAAAGTTCTTTTTCCAATGCTGCAAGAACAGGATCAGGATTAACATCATCTAAATCACGCATTATGGCTTCTTTTGCTATCAATGCTGATTCTTCTAAATTACCACCTAAACCAATGCCAACAATGAGCGGTGGACAAGGTTTACCACCAGCATAAAAAATGGTGTGCAACACCAGTTTTTTGATTCCTTCTACACCATCTGACGGAATTAGCATTTTAACTAAACTCATATTTTCACTTCCTCCACCTTTTGGAGCAAGTGTTATTTTTATTTTGTCACCAGCAACTAGTTTTACATGAATCACTGCGGGTGTATTATCATTTGTATTTCCACGTGTAATTGGGTGTTTAGCAACCGATTTACGAAAAAGACCTTCTTGGTATGCTTGTCTTACACCATCATTTACGGCATCATAGATGTCCCCATTAAAATGAACGTCATAACCAATCTCTAAAAAAACAACAACCATACCAGTATCTTGGCACATTGGTTCATGATTTTTTTTAGCAATTTCATCATTTTCAATGATTTGCTCTAGAACATTTTTTCCAATTTCTGATTTTTCCCTTTTAATGGCTTCTCTAAGTACATCAATAAAGGGTTTTCCTATGTTACAATTCGCATCCAAAGCTAGTGCTTTGATGCTCTTTGTAAGCTCTATAACATCGACATTTCTCATACTTTTCACCCACCCACATTATAACATTAAAAATCTTAAACGCAAAACATGAGTTTACTGTTGTTTTTTTTCCTCTTTTGTATTAAAATACAAGTAGTGTAAGCGTTTTATTTTTTTTGAAAAAATACCAGTTTTAGAGCGATTTGGCCGGAGGAAAAAATGAAATCAATTGTTATAGGCGTTATCGGAGCTGATGTCCATGCTGTTGGAAATAGAATCATTGAGTATACACTCACACGTGAAGGATACAATGTTGTCAACGTAGGAGTCTTGTCTACCCAAGAAGATTTTATTAATGCAGCGATTGAGACATCGGCTCATTTAATTTTAGTCTCTTCACTTTATGGTCATGGAGAACTTGATTGTAGAGGTATGAGAGATAAATGTAATGAGGCAGGTCTTGATGACGTTTTACTTTATGTAGGTGGTAATATCGTTGTTGGAAAACAAGATTTTACTGAAGTCGAAACAAGGTTTAAGACAATGGGATTTAATCGCGTCTATGCACCAGGTATAACTATCGATGATGTTTTGCAAACAATAAAAGAAGATTTGGGAGAATTATAATGCATAATTATTTATTGGTTGATTTTGGATCAACATTTACAAAGTTAACTGCAGTAGATTTAGATAAGGAAGATTTAATAGCTACTTCTAAAGCAATCACTACAGTTGAATCCAATATTATTGTTGGGTATGAAACAGCGCTTGAAAGACTGTATAAAAAAATTGGATCAAAAATCGAGTTTGATCATATTGTTGCATGTTCTTCTGCTGCAGGTGGTTTAAAAATGGTTGCTATAGGTCTTGTTGAAGAATTGACAACTGAAGCAGCAACAAGAGTATGTTTAGGTGCGGGTGCTAAAGTCGAACTCGTCTTATCACATAATATCAATAATGCTGAAGTACAAAGTATTCTAAATAAAAATATCGATATTGTCTTATTAGCCGGAGGTGCTAATGGTGGTAATTCAGAATGCGTCATCCATAATGCCAAGAAACTTGCTGCATCTACCATTACTGCACCGATTGTTTATGCAGGTAATAAAGATGCTGTTGATGAAATCATTGACATCTTAACAACAGCAAAAAAGGATTTCTATATTTGCGAAAATGTGATGCCAAGACTGAACGTCTTAAACATTAATAGTGCAAAAGATCAGATTAAAGAAATTTTTGTTAAAAATATTATTGAAGCAAAAGGAATTAAAAAAGTTGAAAAAGAAATCGATCGTGTTGTTCTTCCAACTCCAAACGCTGTATTAATGGCTGCGGAACTACTATCAAAAGGTTTTGATAGCGAAGAAGGTTTAGGAGATTTAATGATTGCTGATGTTGGTGGAGCAACAACGGATATTTATTCAATGGCTGATGGTTTGCCTACGCAAGTGAATGCTTTATTGAGTGGTTTAGAAGAACCATTTGCAAAAAGAACTGTTGAAGGCGATTTAGGAATGCGCTATTCTGCATTAGGCATTTTGAGTGCAATGACTCCTTCTGAAATTAGTCATTATCAAAAAGAGGGTATTGATATTGTAAAAGAATCACATAATCGAGTCAATAAAATTGATTTTATTTCAGAAACTGATCTTGATTATGTCATTGATGATATTATGGCGGCAAGATGCATTGATACTGCTACATCGCGTCATGTTGGTACGCTTAAAGGCGTTTATACTCCTATGGGTATCATGTATTATCAAGTTGGTAAAGATTTAACAAAAGCGAATTATTTCATCGGTACTGGTGGTGTAGTTATTTCAAGTAAGGATCCAGTCAGTATGCTAAAAAGAGCAACTAAAATTGAAAGTAAGGCTATGGAATTAAGACCTGTTGCACCTAAATTTTTACTTGATAAATATTATATTTTATCAGCAATGGGTTTATTAAGTATGGATCATCCTGAAATAGCTTTAAAAATCATGAAAAAACATATAACTGAAATTTAGGAGAAAAGCGATGCAAGTTGTGAATAAAAAATGGTCTCTAGAAAAATTTTTGGAAGTTCGAAAAGGGGTTTTAGCATCTTGGCCGACAGGTAATGATCCACTTTTGGATTTAGATGTCGCCGTTCAAACCTTAAAAAATGTCCCTCCACATAAAAACTTTGCTTTAAAACTAATTGAAGCAAAAAAGCAAAAAAGAACCTATCTTCAACCTAGAGCTGGAGTAGCTTTGCTCAATGAATATATTGAGTTAATGCAATATTTAGAGGCTGCTGGAGCTGATTTTTTACCCGCAACAATTGATTCGTATACGAGACATAATAGATATCTGGAAGCTGAAGAGGGAATTAAAGTCAGTATTCGTGAAGGACGTTCTCTTTTAAATGGTTTCCCAGCTGTCAATCATGGTGTCGCTGCATGCAAACAGGTCTTAGATTCAGTTAATGTACCAATGCAAGCTAGACATGGAACACCTGATGCAAGATTACTTGCAGAAATTATTCATGCTGCGGGTTGGACATCAAATGAAGGTGGGGGAATATCATATAATTTACCCTATGCTAAAAATATTTCTTTGGCTGATTCAATTTATTATTGGCAATACTGCGATAGATTAGTGGGATATTATGAAGATCACGGAGTTACGATTAATAGAGAACCTTTTGGTCCGTTAACTGGGACACTTGTTCCACCTTCAATTGCAATAGCTATTGGAATTATTGAAACACTTCTTGCTGCAGAGCAAGGTGTAAAAAATATTACTGTTGGATATGGACAATGCGGTAATGTTATTCAAGATATAGCTGCGATTAGAATTTTACAAGAATTAACTGAAGACTATTTAAAAAAATACAACTACGAAGGTATGACTGTGACAACAGTTTTCCATCAATGGATGGGAGGATTTCCTCAGGATGAAGCGAAAGCAACCGGTCTTATCGCGATGGCATCAACAGTTGCTGCTTTAGCAGGAGCAACAAAAATGATTACTAAAACACCTTATGAATCCATTGGTGTGCCGACTAAGGAAATCAATGCCTATGGTATTCGTGCATCAAAAATGGTTGTTTCATTACTACAAGACCAAAAATATCCTTCTACTACTAAATTAAAAAATGAAATGAAACAAATTAAAAAAGAAGTTGTTTCAATGTTAAATGAAGTTTATAAATTAGGTGATAACGATTTAGCTGTTGGTACCATTAAAGCATTTGAAATGGGTGTTATTGATGTCCCATTTGCACCAAGCAAACAAAATGCTAATAAAGTGCTTCCTGCAAGAGACAAGGAAGGTTGCGTTCGAATTCTGGAGTTTGGAAATCTTGGTATGAATCAAGAAATCAGGGAATTTCATAAGGCAAAACTAAAAGAAAGGTCAAAAGCTGAAGGAAGACCAATTACTTTTCAAATGACAGTTGATGATATTTATGCTGTCAGTAAAGGTGAATTAATTGGTCGTCCTGCACAAAAAAAATAATATGAAAATTACTGATGTACTATTAACTAAATCATATACAGGATTTTATTTTGATGATCAAAAAGCAATTAAACGGGGAGCTGATCATGATGGTTTTTTATATGTTGGAGAACCTATGGCATCAAGCTTTAAAGATATTCGAGTTCCTGGTGAAGCTATCTCTATACAACTCGTTTTAGAAAATGGTGATATAGGTACTGGTGATTGTGCTGCAGTTCAATATTCTGGTGCTGGTGGAAGAGACCCTCTATTTTTGGCTAGTGATTATATTCCTTTTTTAGATAAATTTGTCAAACCTCTCCTCGTTGGTGAAGATGTTGCTTCATTCAAGAAACTATCTGAAAAATACGACCATCTTTTAGTGAATGGAAAACGCATGCATACTGCCATTCGTTATGGTATTTCTCAGGCTCTTTTAAGTGCAACTGCAATATCTACGAAAAGAACACTGGCTGAAGTCATTAGAGATGAATATAATCCTGATTATAAAATATTGGGAAGTGTTCCTATTTTTGCTCAAACGGGTGATGATAGATACACCAATGTTGATAAAATGATATTAAAACAAGTTGATTCCTTACCTCACGCATTAATTAATAACGTGAAAGAAAAATTAGGTTATCATGGAGAACTACTTCTAGACTATATCAAATGGTTAAAAGAACGTATCTTAAAATATCGTCAGAGTGAAACGTATATGCCAATTTTACATGTTGATGTTTATGGAACAATTGGTATTGCCTTTGATAATGATATTAATCGCATCGTAAACTATATTAAAGCACTTGAAAAAATGGCTCATCCATTCAAACTCCGCCTCGAAGGTCCAATAGACAGTGGTGATCGAGAAGGAACAATGATTGCTTTAAGAGATATTAGAAAACAATTAGATGATGAAGGTATAGATGTCGAGATAGTTGCAGATGAATGGTGTAATACGCTAGACGATATCAAATATTTTGCTGATAATAAAGCAGGACATATCTTACAGATTAAAACACCTGATTTAGGTGGACTTAATAATATTGCTGATGCAATCATTTATTGCAAACAACATCATATTGGTGCTTACTGTGGTGGAACATGCAATGAAACAAATATTTCTGCAATTGCTACAACAAATGTTGCGATTGCTTGTCAAGCTGATATTTGCTTAGCAAAGCCAGGAATGGATGTCGATGGAGGTTTCATGATTGTAAAAAATGAAATGGAACGTGTTATTGCACGATCAAAAGCAAGAAAGCAGGTTGTATCATGAAAATTGGATCTGCAGGAACATTTGAATCAAATGATTGTTTAATTACAGTTAAAAAACATAAAAAGATAAAAATAGATATTAAAAGTATTGTTATTGAACAATTCGGTGAACAAATTGAACAAGTGATTAGAGCTACTTTGAAGGAACTTAAAATTGAAAATATATATGTAGCTTGTAATGATAAAGGAGCTCTTGATTACACAATCAAAGCTAGATTGCTTACTGCAATAAAAAGGATGGGTGAATAACATGCGTAGAAGTTTACTTTTCATACCTGCTAATTCTCCTGCAATGCTTCAAAATGCAGATGTTTTTGCTGCAGATGCGGTCATCTTTGATCTTGAAGACGCAGTTGCTCTAAGTGAAAAGGATGCTGCTTTAGATCTTTTGGATCAATTTTTAAACAAATTCAAATTGAATAGTATAGAAAAAATTGTTAGAATCAATCAATTAGATTCACCTTTTTCATTGTTAGATTTAAAATTAATTGCTGATGAAAGAATTGATACCATTATGTTACCAAAAGCAACGAGTGGAAATACTCTAAGTTTAGCTAAAAAGCTTGATAGGATTGAAAAACAAAAACACATGACAAAAACGATTAAAATTCTTCCAATTATCGAAAGTGCAAAATCAGTTATAGAAGTAAGCATGATTGCTTCTTCTCAACGTGTTAATGGATTATTATTAGGTGGGGAAGATTTAGCAACGGATCTTGAAGTTGAAAGAACAGAAGCAGGACATGAAATATTTTTATCAAGAGCGATGCTCATCCTTGCATCCAAAGCAAACAAAATTGATGCAATTGATACACCTTATACTGATATAAAAAATGAAGATGGTTTAAAAAAGGATACAAAATTTTCAAAAGGTTTGGGTATGAATGCAAGAGTTTGTATACATCCAAATCAAATTGATGCTATAAATGAAATATTTTCTCCAAATAAAAATGAGATTGAACATGCTAAAAAAATTATAAATGCATATCAAGATTCACTAAAAACTGGCAAAGGCGCATTTTCTGTTGATGGAAAAATGATTGATAAGCCAATCATTGAAAGAGCTCAAAAAGTTATAGAAAAAGCGGAGCAATGGAATTTGTTATAGGTGATTTATGAAAAACTCATTAAATAGAATCATTCCAAATGATATGAAAGCGTATAAGGGGATGAATCAAATTTTTAAACAAAAAAATAGAAAACTAGTTGCTGAAACTTTGACTAAAAACGAAAAAAAACAAGTTGATTCACTTCGTATTCTTTTTGATTTGATACCAATAACTGATGGTATGACACTTTCTTTTCATCATCATTTGAGAAATGGTGATGGCATCATCAATATGGTATTAAATGAAATTAAAACACGTAATCTTAAAAATATGACACTTGCTCCAAGTGCCATTTTTCCTATAAATGAACCTATGGTTGATCTTATTAAAAATAAAAATATTACCCAAATCTTTACAAACTATATGAATGGTCCTGTTGCACAAGCAATAGGTGATGGATATTTAGAAAAACCAGTTATCATGGATACGCACGGTGGACGAGCAAGAGCAATTGAATCAGGAGAACTCATCATTGATGTTGCATTTATCGGAGTGCCTTGTGCAGATATTAATGGTAATGGTAATGGATTAGAAGGAAAAAGTGCTTGCGGTACATTGGGTTATGCAATCGCAGATATGAAATATGCAAAACATAAAGTCGTCATCACTGATTATATAACAACAAATATAAAACCGATTGAAATTGAGTCAAAGTATATTGACTATATCATTAAGGTTGACGCTATCGGTGAATCTGAAGGCATAGTTTCTGGAACAACAAAACCAACAAAAGATCCCGTTCAATTAAAAATTGCAAAAGACACAATCAAGCTCATTGAACAATTGGGATATATAGAACAAGAGATGAGTTTTCAAACAGGTGCTGGCGGAACAAGTTTGGCAGTTGCTCAAATGCTAAAAGATCGCATGATAGAAAATAAAATAAAAGGATCTTTTGCATCGGGTGGTATTACTGCCTATCTTGTGGATATGCACGAATATGGCTTATTTAAGCGATTATACGATGTACAGTGTTTTGATCATGAAGCAATAGCATCATTAAGAAGAAACGCTAATCACTATTCGATGAGTGCATCTAAATATGCAAATCCATATGAAAAATCGCCAGTTGTCAACGACTTAGATATCGTTATTTTGGGAGCTACAGAAATTGATTCTGATTTTAATGTCAATGTGACAACTGACTCAAATGGTTTAATTATTGGTGGGTCTGGAGGTCATTCAGATACAGCATTTGGTGCTAAACTAACGATCATTACAACGAATCTCATCAAATCCAGAACTTCAATAGTTAAAGATCACGTGACTACAATCACCACACCAGGTGAAACAGTTGATTGTCTCGTGACTGAACGAGGTATTGCCATTAATCCTAAAAGAACTGATCTCATAAAGAAGTTAGCAAACTCTAAATTAAATATTGTGACGATTGATCAATTATTAACGATAGCCCATGACTTAATTGGAATACCTAAAAAAATTGAGTTAAATCAAAAAATAATTGGTTTAATTAGATACCGAGATGGATCAATTGTTGATTCAATATATCAGCTTAGAGGTGATCAGAAGTGAACTATCATATGATTGATTGCAAAACTCCAAGTGAGTTATCTGATGTTGCTGATTTACTAAAAAAACAAGGTTTAAGTTTTGAAAATAAAATAACTTCAACAATTGGTTTTTATGACAATCAAAAAATGATTGCTACGGGTTCTCTTTATGAGAATGTAATTAAAATGATTGCTGTAGATTCAGACTATCAAAATGAAAATCTCACAAGTCTTATTTTAACCAATCTCACAAATAAGTTAAGAGACCAAGGTATTCATAAATACTTTCTTTTTACAACTCCTAAAAATAAACACTATTTTATGGATTATGATTTTAGTCTCATTTCTCAAACGAAAGATATCGTGTTATTGGAAAATAATATTAACCCTATAGAAGAACAATTAGTAAAACTGAAATCTACACTTCCAGAGTTATCAGGAACGATTGCATCCATCGTGATGAATTGCAATCCTGTAACTTTAGGACATTTGTATCTCATAGAATCATGTGCAAAAGAAAACGACCATGTCATTATATTTCTTGTTGAAGAAAATAAATCTGTATTTCCATTTGATATTAGGCTTAAACTTATCAATGAAGCAACAAAACATTTAGAAAATGTACTTGTGATTCCTTCTACTTCTTATATTATTTCTTCAGCAACCTTCCCTACTTATTTTTTAAAGGAGTTAAATGATGCCTCTTTAATTTATATGGATCTTGATATTACAATATTCAAAGACTATTTTATGCGAATTTTTAATATTGATTTTCGTTATGTTGGAGAGGAACCACTAGATCCTACAACGCATGCCTATAATATGGCAATGAAAACAATTCTAAAGGATAAATTGAAGATTATCACAAGGATTGAAAATAATCAACAACCAATTAGTGCATCTTTGGTTAGAAAATTAGCTAAAAATCAGCAATATAATAAAATTAAATCATTAGTACCTAAAGCCACATATCAATTTTTAATTTCAGCTAAAGGAAAGGCACTATTTAATGAATGATTCGATACTTAACGCTAGAGAAGAACGAATGAATGAAGTATTAAATTTTCTTTCTACTTCTCATTTATCCATTTTAGTTAAAGCAAATATACCAGGACCACATAAAAATTTAGGTGAAGCGCATCTTTTGGTGCGTTTGTTTTGTAATGAACTTAAGAAGAATAAACGATATAAAGCTTGTAAGTTATTTAATACTGATGATGGACCATTTGCATTAATATCGTTCGTTTCAAATGATATAAAAAGTATAAAACTTGAAATGATTAATTTAGAAGAAAATCACGAACTAGGACGGTTTATTGATCTTGATGTTTTTGGATCTTCTATTCCATCATTATCAAGAAAAGAACTAGGATTTTCCCTTCGCAAATGCTATTTATGTGGTAAAGATGCAAGTTATTGTTCACGTAATAAATCACATAGCCTTGATCTTTTACTATCTTATATTAAAGAATGTGTCATGACTTATTTAACAAAACAGATTGAATTATTGCTCATTAAATCAATGATGACTGAATTAGATTTAGAAGATAAATTTGGATTAGTGACAAAATCATCCCAAGGATCTCATCCAGACATGAACTATCAAATGATGAAAAAAGCTCAACAAGCAATTATCCCTTATTTCAAAAAACTATTTGAAATTGGATATCAGGCGGATAATCTCATCAATTTATTGGAAAAAACAAGAAACATCGGGATAGACGCAGAACAACAAATGCTCAAAGCAACAGGCGGTATTAATGCCTATAAAGGATTGATTTTTGTTTTGGGTATCACTTGTCTCGCATCAGGCTATGAAATAAATCATCATCAGAATTTCAATTCCATTTTTGAAAACATAAAAACAATTTCTTTAACGATTAATGATGATTTCAAAAACCCACCAATCACTTCTGGTCTTAAGGCTTATCATGAATATGGCTTTATGGGTATTCGTGGGGAAGTTAAAAACGGTTTACCCTCTGTTCAATCTACTCTTAAAATCATCAATCCAGATGAAAAGCATTATCTACATCGATGTCTCAAACAGCTTATTTTAATTTCAGAAGATACTGTATTCTTAAAAAGGTCAAAATCTATGGATAGCTATCTCAAATTCAAAAGTGCGATTAAACAACTAGATATCTCAAATCCAGATGAACTAAAAAGTTTTACTGTAAAAGCTATTTCTGAAAATTTAAGTTTTGGTGGCTCAGCAGATTTATTAATAACGACACTTTTCTTACAATCAATTAAAGAATTTTACACATAAAAAAAGACATGAACTCATGTCTTTTTTTTTTATTTATAAGGCTTCAACTACTGTTTTACCTTGCATATGTAAGATTAAATAATCAGGACCACCAGCTTTAGAATCGGTTCCACTTAAATTAAATCCACCAAATGGTTGATACCCGACAATTGCGCCTGTACACTTTCTGTTGAAGTATAGATTACCTACATGGAATTCTCTTCTTGCTTTCTCGAGATGCATTCTATTATTAGAAATAACAGATCCAGTTAATCCATATTCTGTATTATTAGCAACTTTAATCGCTTCATCAAAGGATTTTACCTTAGATACCGCTAAAATTGGTCCAAAGATTTCTTCTTGCATTAATGTTGAATGATGATCAAGATCAACAAAGATAGTTGGATCAACAAAATAACCAGTTGAGGCATCAGCTTTACCACCGATAACACATCTACCTTCTTTATGCCCTTTATCAAAGTAAGATGTCACTTTATCAAATGCATTTTTATCATTAAGTGGTCCTATAAAGTTCTTGAAATCTTCTGGATTACCAACTTTGAGATCTTTTGTTAATTTAACCATTTTTTCAATGACCACATCGTAGACATCTTGATGAATAATCGCTCTTGAACAAGCACTACATTTTTGTCCAGAAAAGCCAAATGCTGATTTAACTATTGATTCAGCAGCCAAATCAAGATCTGCATCACTATCAACAACGATTGCATCTTTACCACCCATTTCAGCTATAACACGTTTCAACCAAATCTGACCTGGATGAACTTTTGCTGCTTTTTCATAAATTCCCATACCTACCTGTTTAGAACCCGTAAAAGATATAAATCTGATTTTTGGATGCTCAACGATATAATCCCCAATTACGGCTCCACTACCAGGTAAAAAATTAACAACTCCCTGTGGTAATCCTGCTTCCTCAAGAACTTCAATAAATTTATAAGCAATTACTTGTGTTGTACTTGCTGGTTTAAGTAATACAGTATTCCCAGAAACAATCGCTGCAGTCGTCATTCCGCTTAAGATAGCTATTGGAAAATTCCATGGAGAGATGATTGCTCCAACACCCAAAGGAATATATGTGTATTCATTTCTTTCGATATTTCTTCTACTTAATATAACATCATCAACTCTTGATAAAGTTAACATTTGTCTACCATAATATTCCAAAAAGTCTATCGCTTCAGCAACATCAGCATCAGCTTCAGGCCATGGTTTGCCAGCTTCTTTAGTCATTAGTGCACTAAATTCAAATTTTCTTTTTCTTAATATCGCAGCTGATTTAAATAAAACATCAGCTCTGATTTCCGGTTTGACAAATTTCCATGTTTCAAAAGCATGGAGTGCAGACTCAATTGCTAAATCTGTTTCAGCTCTTGATGCTTGAGAAATTGTTCCAATAACTTCCTTGAAATTTGCAGGATTGAGGGAAGTCACTTGTTTATTTGTGTGAACTCTTTTTCCTCCAATAATTAAATCGTACTGTCTTCCTAAGTAACTATTAACTATTTCTAGTCCCTGTTCATACTTCTTGATGTTTTCTTTATTGCTAAAATCTGTAAGTGGTTCTGTTTGATACGCATATATTGACATAATAATTCCTTTCTATACCACTGATTTTTCAATCTGTTTGGTATCATTATTTTTAAAACGATTTAGATGTAAAAATGACATGTCAATCGCTATTTTCTCATTTAAAATCATTTGAGTAATAAGAATTCCGGTCATTGGTGCAAACATGAATCCATGGCCTGAAAACCCACATGCTATATAAAAGCCTTTAAGTTGATCAGTATCACTAATAATAGGTTGCCTATCAGGAGACATATTATATGATCCTCCCCATTGTCTGATAACTCTTAAATTCCCTAAAAGGGGTAAAATATCAATCACAGTTTTTGACATCTCATCTAAAAATTGCCATGAAGATTCGATATCGTGGCCTTTTACAGCCTCTGGATTACCTCTTCCAATCAAAAACGAGCCATGAGGTACTTGCTGACAATAGATATTTTTTGAAAACGACATAACCATAGGTCCTTGCAGCTTTTCAACGGGTTCTGTTGCTAGTATCTCATGATTTTCTGAATATACAGGAATATCTATACCCGCTAAATCGCCAATCTCTTTCGCATATCCACCTGATGCATTCACAACAATTTCAGTTTGATAAGTATCTTTTGTTGTTACGACTTCTACAATTTTGTTATTTTTGGTTTTAATCTCTGTTGCTTCTTCAAAAAATGAAAAATGAACACCAAGTTTTTTTGCTGCTAAATAATAGGCTTCAGTCAATTTAAATGGATTTAAATGTCCATCTGTTCTGCAAAATGTAGCACTAACAAATGAATTAGGATTCAAATATGGAACGATTTTTAGTGCTTCATCTGTGGATAATTGCTTAGATGGTATACCAAGTTTATTTTGTAAAACAACATTCTTTTTAAATTGTTCATGTTCTTCGTTTGTTGTTGCTAAAATGAGATAACCTTCTTGTTTAAACTCTAAATCTCCTTCATATTCCAAAGTAGTTTTTGCGTTTTCAAAAAATTCAATACTCATTTTTGCGAGTTTGCAGTTCATTTCAGTCGCCCATTGCTGTCTAACACCTGCTCCACAACGTCCTGTTGCTCCATTGGTAAAATACCCTTTATCGACCACATAAATGTCTTTTACGCCCTTTTTTGCGAGATTGTAAGCAATAGAAACCCCACTGATGCCTGCACCAATAATTAAAATATTAGCTTTCATCATCCTGGTCCTCCGCAATCAATTTCAATTGAACACCAGTTGTCATTGGTCTAACTTTATGAACAGGAACACTTTCAATAGGAACATTTAAAAATTTACTGATTTCTTTTTGAATGAGATGGCCACAAGTATTTCCTTGACATGGACCCATGCCAACTCTTAATAATCTCTTCAAATCCTCAAAAGTTGTATAACCTTGTTCAAGTAAATCATCGATTTGTTGTAAGGTGATGTCTTCACAACGACATATAATTACTTTATCTTTATTCATTTTTTTCCCGGATGGTTACAAACTCATGAATCCATAAGGATGGTACTGATACGGTGATTAATGCAGTATGATCTTGCTTTTTATTTGCAAGGATACTTTCAATTTTAGCATCGCAAATGACATCACCATTGCGATTTACTCCATGCCAAATATCGCCCTTTTTCGGTAAAGGTAATAATTCATAGGGAATTTTAAAAACTGCTTTATCGCCAACAAGTTGTGCAACAATAATAGCTAGTCCTGGGCAACTAGTTACACAAATACCACAACCCGTACATAGTGAAACATCTAATTTAGGTTGTGTATTGATATTTTCTCCAATTATGATTGCATTAAATGGGCAGCTTGTTTCACAGGGATTACAAGGAATATCTTCATAACACTCCAAGATTGCTTTTGGATGAATGAGTGCTTTTTTATCTGGAAAGCGTGAAAGAACTTGATTTAATGTGGGTACACCATTTGTATTAAGCATCTTGCATACCTTCTTTAAGTTTATTTAATCCGATTTTAGTTTTAATTCCAAATGGGCCGTTTCTTAACATATTGAGTTGTTCTTTATAATATTTAATTAAATCATCAGCTTTTGGATGTGCTGTATTTAAATGTATACTGATGTAAATTCCAGTAAGATATCCTTCCATCATCGCTGAACTTGCTTCTTCAATCCCTACAGCATCGCCACATACAAAAACTGATTGTACTGTTGTTTGATGATTTTCATCTATAACTGGGACAAACCCACCTAGTTCTGAAACATATTTGGTTTTAGCACCAATCATAGATAAAAGCTGGTGCATAGGTGATAAACCAACTGAAATACAAAGTGTATCAATTTCCATCTTTCGAGACGTATCTGGAATTTGTTGCCATTTTTCATCTAATGAGACAATTTCAATAGCTTTTAATTCAGTATCACCAAAAGCTTTTTTAACTGTTGTAGAGGTCAAGATAGGAACTCCTAATCTTGCTACTTTTGATGCATGGACCTTATAACCACCAATTTTCGGTGCTGCTTCAAGTATTGCCTTAACATTAACTCCAGCTTGAATGAGTTGGTAGGAAACTATTAGTCCTATATTCCCACTACCAATCATAACAACATCGCTTCCTGGTAAAACGCCAAAATTATTCATTAGCGTTTGAATCGCACCTGCGCCATAAATACCTGGAAGATCATTATTCTCAAAAGCTAGAAACTTTTCGCTTGCTCCAGTAGCAACAATGATTGATTTTGCTTGATATCGAAGATATTTATCTTGATGCAAAACAGTTACAACACGATCTCTATATAATCCAACAACAGATGTTTCTGCTAAAATTTCAAGATTAGAAAATCCTTCAAGATCAGAAATTAATTTTTTTGCAATATCAAAACCACGAGTTTTCGCGTATTGTTCTTTTGAACCAAAAAATTTATGTGTCTGTTTTACTAATTGCCCACCAATATTAGGGTTTCTTTCAATAATTAATACTGATAATCCAGATTCTAGTGCTGTTTTAGCAGCACATAACCCTGAAGGACCACCACCAATAATGATTAAATCTTTGCTAATCATTTGATGACCCCCTTATTATTCTGTCTTTCAACTGTCATATTTTCCTTTAAAAAAGTAATACATGTTTTAACATTTGGAATACCATTAACAATCATATTACATGAAGCACAGTTTCCTATCGCACAATAAAAGCCGCGTGGGCGGTTTTCTTTAATGCTATAACTAAGTGTTTTAACTCCTAATGCATGAAGTGCCGAAGCAATTGTATCGCCTTCATACCCAAATAATCTTTGTCCCTCAAACATAAAAAAAATCTTTTGTTTTTTAGGAAACTCTAAAATTGGATGTTCATTTATTCGCATTATTTTGTCCTTTATATGATGTTAATCTAATTACATTTTATCATATAAATATATGATATAAAAGATTATCTTAAAAAACGCTTACATTTTCTTCTCTGTTTAAAAAAATAATAACGAGAAATTGAAAAACCAATATGAGATAAAATAAAAAACACGAAATTTTCGTGTTTTCTAAATTGAATTTTTATAAAAGTTCATCAATGTAATGTTCAATATTTTTAGGATCAAAACTTGGAGCGAAACGATATATGACTTTACCTTGTTGATTGACTAAAAATTTTGTGAAATTCCATTTGATACGATTTGAAGTGGATAATTTAGAAAGAAAACTTGGTTTTCTACCTCCAGTAATATCGTGTTGAATCTGATTTCTTAAATAGACATAAAGCGGATGGGTGTTTTTGCCATTCACCTCAATTTTAGCAAACGTCTCAAAAGTAGTTCCATAAGTCAATTCACAAAATGTTTTTAATTCCTTATCAGTTCCTGGTGCTTGATTTAAAAATTGATTGCAAGGTAGGTCAATAATTTCAAAGCCTTTATCTTTATATTTTTCATATAGCGCTTCGAGTCCTTCATATTGCGGAGTAAATCCACATTTTGTTGCAGTGTTTACAATCAGTAAAATTTTTCCTTTATATTCTGATAATGATACGTCTTGTTGCTTAATATTTTTAATACTAAAATCATATACAGTCATTGTCTAACTCCTTTTTTATTTCTATACCTCTATTTTATCAAAAATATAAAATAACTCAACAAATTTGCATTTTAAAGTCTGATCAATATTATTCGGTCATTTTCTTGTATTTCTAGTTTTTCTGGAGCATTTAAGTCGTTTTCAAATATAATTAATTTCTCATTGCGAAAATAACCTAAGATCATATATTTTTTTTCAAAAACTTTATAAATTGAAGAAATCAGTTGTTTCTTAGAATCAAAAACGATAGGAAATGATTCATTCAAACATTTTTTAGCTTCGAAAATTGAGATAGCCAATTGATCAACCTGATCATCATTTGGCTCAATAGTGAGTAAATCTTCATAAAATGGTGCTGTATTCTTATATAGTGCTAATTTACTTAGTAGTAAAGATATAATTTTATTTGATATAATCGTATTATTAATGTTAAAATCTTTAACTATCGGATCATTTTTGGGATTCAGAAGCTCAACAATAATATGCACATTATGATTTGTTAAATGGCCTTCTAAATAAATGAGATTATCAATGACATTTGCATCCAGTGCATCCTCTTCTTGAAATTCATCACTTAAGAGTAAGATTGAGGTTTCCTTATGACTTGTGTTCAACTTATCTACGAGATCAGCAATGTGTTCATCGTCAATCCAAGATGCTTGAAATTTGGATTGATGAATATTCTCATATTGTTTTAAGGATTCAAGAATAAATTGGAGTTTATTATTTTTACCAATGATAAATATTTCAATATCAGATGCTTCTTTCCATTTTTTCGACTTTAATTTGATATCTTCATAAACAATCTCTGATTGTCTATTTTTAATTTCATCATTTAGTGCCAAAACGTAGAGTAAATTATTATGGGTTGATAATGGAATAGCATGAGAGTAAGAAGACAAGCATTCATCAAATGAAACATCTTCTAAAGCATAGACTTCTGATCCCTGAAATGAAAATAACGCTAAATATACATCTTCAATTTGATTTTCAATGAGTGTTTGAGCAATAATCTGCCCCAAGTTCATATCAAAACATATTGGCATAATCATATGTTCATGAAGTTTATCAACGACTCTAGAAAGCGTTGAAATCTTTTCTTTACTATCAATGTGTTTAATCTCAACTACTATCGGTGGATTATAGTCGAATTCAATAGGACCCAACCCTAGTATTACTTTGATGACAGCTAAATCACTCTTTGACATATTTTTATATACTGTCTGATGTTTGTCAGGATTCATGATCAGGATTGCTCTCGCTTTTTCAATTGAAATATCCAATAAATCGCTTCGTAACAATGGATCTTCATGTTTAACTAAAACATTCATTTTAGCAATAGTTTGACTTGCTTGTGTTTTTTGAATTGCATTTATGATCTGCTTTTCAGCATAAGTTTTATCTATATCAGCTAAAATCATAACTATCACTTCTTGATCATCTATATATGAAAGATCCGAAACAAGTTCTGGAACTTTATTATTCCAATTTAAAATGGCAATATGATTATCTAGATGTATTTTTCCTGATCCGCTATTTTTCTTTTGAATGTAATCTTTGATTGCATTTGTTGTTAAAGCAATAATTGTACCTGAAAAAAGGATTATTCCAGTAACTAAAACAATCACAGCAAGTACTAGCATATCAGGATTTTGAATACTTAAAATAGCATTTGGTGCAAGCATCCATTTCAGACTACCATTTGCAAATGCATCAATGAAATTACTAAATTGGTCATCAATAAACAAAGCAATAATTGCAGCAATTGACAAAATTACAAGATTAATAAAAATCATCAGTAAAATAATATATACTAATGGTCTTTTATAAGTTTTAATGCTAATTAAACTCTTTGCGCGTGCAAATCTTTCTTTTAATTTTCGCATATGTCACCTCGTATTTAACTTTATTATACGATAAAAACAAGTGTTTTCAATAGGAGTTACTCAAACTCTTTCTATATTTTAGACATAATGCTTCTCAAAAACAAAGTAAAGAAAAGTGCATTCCAATTTAGGAACGCACTTTTTTAAGTTGACTTATTCGCTATAATTGATGCTTTTAAAAGTTTTCACCCAAGTTATTATGAGATCAATAGTTGTTGTTATCCCAAGAATAATACTATATATACGAATACCGGTGCTAAATCCATTTGCCACTTGATTTGCTGAAATTTCTAAATACCCAGCAATTTTTTCAAACATGAGCACACTGAATAAATTTGGATAGTTGATGAAAACAATTGCGATAACTACTGCAAATATTTTGCTGATTGAATACATACTTGCCAATTTAATACTCCACTGAGCATAATAAGCTTTTAATGCACTTACGACGATAGATATTGAAGCAGAAAGAATTAATAATGGAATAAAAGCTACAACAATTTCATTATTGAAAATAGGTGCCACCATTGTCGAATTCTCGTAAATACCTACATTATCTAAATAATTAACAAGCAATGTAATGAAAATTACTGCAAAAATTGTTTCGATCACTAATCCTACAATCGCACCAGTTCTACTGATTTTAGGACTGTTATTTCTAGGTAATTCAGGTAGATATGTTAATTTCCATTCTTTGCGTTTTGATTTTTCTTGAGCTTTTTCAATCCCCCAAAAAATAACTGTCACCCAAGCAAAAGCAGAAAGCAATGCAGTAAACATATTACCAAACAATTTAGAGATTACTTCACCTACCATCTCCCATGGAGTAACACTGTTAGGACTAATAACTAAGTCAATGACTCCAGTAAAGAATGAAACTGACACGAGGATAATCATAACCAATTTCAAAACACGAATATAATCATCAAAATAAGCTGGAGAAATCAAATAACGTTCTTTCGTACGATACTTAGTTGCTAAAAGTCTGGGTTCTCCTAATTCAAGAAGAACTTTTTCAATTGATTCTTCAGTTCTACTTTCTCCTAACATATCATCTATGTTAGCAAATAATTCCTTTTTTACTTCTTCTCTACTTTCCTCGGGTAATCTTCTAGTAACATCATAAACATATCTTTCAATAACATTTTTCATCATATTTCCTCCTTGAATAGGGCATCCATCTCAGCTACGAGTTTATACCATTCATTTTTTAATTCAACCAAAATCTCTTTTCCATAATCACTTAATTTATAATATTTTCTCGGACGTGATTCAGTCGTATCCCATTCGCTTATCAATACATCTTGTGATTCAAGTCTTCTCATTAAAGGGTAAAGAGTTCCGGCTTCAATACTGATTTGTTTTTCTTCTAATTTTTGTAATAATGAATAACCATATTGATTTTCTTGTAATTGACTTAAAACTGCAATAATCTGTGTCCCTCGTCTCAATTCAACAATAAGGTTTGATAATAAAGAAACATCACTCATAGTAATCACCTCTTAATTGTATTATACTGTATGTCATACACTATTGTCAATACATTAATATTATTTTTTCAAATATAAAAAAATAAGGGCATAGCCCTTATAAAATTAACAATATCGTATAAATGTCAGATTATTCAGATATCAGCTTGAGTTTTTCGACTAAATGCGGCATTTTATATATTCTAAATTGCTAAGTAAAGTTGGAGGAAACTTCATAGATGTGTATTAATTTTTGTAACATACAGGCTGTTATTCGCAACATAGGCGAATTTATATTGCATGATTAAATAGGTTTTGTTAAAGTTGAAGCATCAAAGGAGGAATTAATTATGAAAAAAATATTAATGTTATTAGCAGTAGTTATGTTGGGTATTGGTTTAACAGGATGTTTTGCTACTGATGAATTATCAGTTTTTATTAGAACAGCAGGAAATGATGTTTCAACAATGGAAAGATATGATGGTGTGCCTTCAGATCAATTAAATGAGCAAGTGATAAATCAATTGAATTTCAATCAAGTATCATTATTGAGTTTATCTGTAACTTTAACTGATGAAATGACTAATCATGAAAAAATAGATTACATTATTGAGTTATATCAAAATATATCTGCAGCACATACACAAAACACACTCATAAGATCCGATATTAAAACTTTTTGGACAACACTTCAAGATAATGCCACTTTATTTAAAGATTCAGAGCAAGTTCTAAGTGATGTAGATAAAACAACACTTACTGATTACAAAGTAATTCTAGCAATTAAAGGTTTAGAAGTAAAAGATACTATTGGTGACATTCAAGAACTTCTTCAGGAAGTAAAAGATAATTTTGATTATGAACATCTAGACTTGATTATCACAAACTTCGAGCAAATTCTTGCTATTCAAACTTTGAGATATGATTTCATGGTATATCTTCAAAACACATTAATCGATGTTAATAATCTTGTATTAGCGTATCTAGCTTAAGAAAAAATGGCCTTCGATAGGAGGCCATTTTATTTACACTTCTTTTTCTTGATGAATAACAAGTTGTGAAAATGGAATTTCAATGTTGTGTTTATCAAATAACAACTTAAATTCTCTATTCATAGCTCTTGATACTTTGTATTTGTCCAATTCATCACATCTCGCAAGAACTCTCAAAATAACTGCAGAATCCCCTAACTCATCAACTCCTGTATAAAATGGACCCTTTTTAATCATTGGTATGTTTTCAGCTACTTCTTTCAAGTGACCTTTAATTAATTCTTCAATTTTTTCCAAATTTTCATTATAACTTATTGAAATTTTACAAAGTGATGTAGATAGTTCACTCGAAGTGTTAATTGCACCACGAATATCAGAATTATTAATAATTAAGGTATCGCCTTCTTTATCCTGAATTTTAGTGATTCTAAGCCCAATTTCAATAACTGTTCCTCTCATATCATTGATTTGGATTACATCACCTACTGAAAATTGTTTTTCAAAGATAATGAACAGACCACAAAAAATATCTTCAATTAAGCTTTGCGCACCAAAACTGATTGCCAAGCCTAAGATTCCTGCGCCAGCAAGTAGTGTAGGTGTTTGTACACCCCATGCACTTAAAACAAGGAATACTGCGACCAATACAATGATGTATTTAATGATACTGCTCATTAATTTACCTATTGTTTCACTTCTTTGGCCTTTTTTAGTTAGTAATGGAACTAAAAATTGTAGAATTTTATTAATAATCCAAACAAAAATTACAATGGTGATACTTTCTAATACAATGACATAATTATTGCTGAAAAAATCAATTAAATTAAAAAATTTCCCAACACTACTGTTGATAATCTGTGCAAATTGTGTTCCTGGGAAAAGTAAACTTGAAAACATTCCCAAGAATAAAAAGATAATAATAACTGCTGTAACAATAATAATTTGAATCTTATCCTTTTTGGATTTTTCTTTAAATTTCATTTTTTTTCTCCTTATTCTAAAATCAAAATTTGATGTATAATTTGATGATAAATGCTATTTGCTTCATTTTGCAATCCAATATCAATTCTAATTGGAATCTGATCAGGTTTATCGATGATAAATGTCACTGTTTTAAATTCATCGATTGGTGTGAATTCAAGTTGGGCACTCGATATATATATATCAAATTCACCTTGGATGTCATATATGTGGTAATAAGCTAATTGGAAATTATGTTTAGGATCAACAACATTTAGTGTTACTTCGTAGTAAGTCTCAAATTCAGAAATATCAATCGTGTATGAAAATGCTTCTAGTGTTCTAATTTCAGTTGGTTCTGCTATTTTTGTTTCTTCTGCTAATGTTTGAGCCACC
>Ga0265594_1000096_pt1 | contig 72185 bp, 71 predicted proteins | sample saktaG_11_FD_190147 | JGI IMG/M metagenome (GOLD analysis project Ga0265594, IMG submission 190147) | Saline water microbial communities from Sakinaw Lake, British Columbia, Canada - sak_2011_5_24_80m | ecosystem: Environmental > Aquatic > Non-marine Saline and Alkaline > Saline ...
CTTGGCCACCACGGAGAACAGCATCCCCAGGCTAAGCCAGAAGACTAGGTAGACGATGGTGACCGTGGCGAGGACGAGTATCTTTGATAGCTCCGCCAGCGTCGGGGCGAACCCCAGCAGAGGTATGGTTATGCCGCACATGATCGCGATGGTCCCGGTTGAGAGGGTGGCGAGGGCGGCGGCCCCGGCCAGGAACTTCCCGTTTACGACGCTGTCCCTGTATATGGGCTGCCCGAGGAGCACCGAGAGTGTGCCGGTGGTGCGCTCCTTGTTTATGGCGTCGAACCCGAGCGCCATTCCTAGGATGGGGCCGAACATCACCATGATCTGGTTGAAAGAGAAGCTCATCCTGGCTCCGGAGAAGATGTAGTTGAAGCTCGCGTTGGTGTTGTTCTTTATGTAGTCCACTCCCTGGTATGCGGCTAACGCCGAGAGAAGCACCATGAAGCCGAACAGTATCAGGAACCGCTTGCTCCCGAACTGATCCTTGAGCTCCTTGGTGGCCACCGTCAACGTCCCGGCCATCTAGTTCGCCTCCCTGTAGTACTTCATGAATATCTCCTCCAGGGTGTACTCCTTGGGCTTCATCATCAGTATGGTCGATCCGTGCCGCGTGATGGTCCTCGACACCTCGGCGTCGCTCTCGGCGCCGTTGTAGACGTAGAGGCTGTCGGCGTTCTGGGTCACCGACTTGACGCTATCTAGGGACTCCAGGTCCCTGATGAGGTCTGGGGTCACCTCTGTGAGCCTGAACTCCACCCGCCGGTCCTCGCCGCCTGTCATCGTCTGGTTCAGGTTCCTCATAGTCTCCTTCAACACCAGCTTACCCCGGTTGAGGATGCCTATCCTGTCGCAGGTCATCTTGACCTCGTGCAGCAGGTGCGACGTCATCACCACGGTGAGCCCCTGTTCTTCCCTGAGGCTGAGGATCAGCTTCCTTATGTCCAGTGTGCCGATCGGGTCCAGCCCGAGCGTGGGCTCATCCAGGAACACGATCTTCGGGTTCTTCATCATCGTCGACGCTATGCCGACCCTCTGCTTCATCCCCCTTGAGAAAGACTCGTACTTCATGTCAGCCCACTCTGACATGCTGACTATCTCGAGGAGCTCATGGATCCTGTTTTCCCTTTCCTCCCTGGGCATGTCGTTCAGCTGCCCGATGTAGTCCAAGTTCTGGAAGGCCGTCAGGTCTCCGTAGAGGCTGCTGTATTCCGGGAGTATGCTTGCTACGGTCCTCACCTCCCTGGACTGCTCTACGATGTCGAAGCCTCCGACGACTGCTGTCCCTGATGTGGGGACCGAGAGCCCCATCAGCATCAGCACAGTCGTCGTCTTCCCCGCCCCGTTCGGGCCTAGGAACCCGAAGATCTCTCCTTTCTCCACCTCTAGATCTAGCTCGTTCACAGCCGTGAAGTCTCCGTACATCTTCGTGAGCTTGGATGTCTCGACTATGTATTCGGTCATTCATTCTACCTCCGTTTGAACCTCCTGAACATGTACGCCGCGCCTGCTATCGCGAGGACGGCGACGCCGAGCCCGATGACTCCCCATGATGTCGACGCCTTGGCTGTCACTCTTAAGTCGATCTCGTCTGACTCGAGTTGATCGCTGTATGCCTTCATCGCGAGGAGGTAGTCTCCCGCCACCGTGTCGGAGGGTGTGTCGACCTCGACGGTGAAGGTCACTGATTCACGTGCCGCGAGGGATGAGACCTGTGCAGGGGTTATCGTCGTATCCCAGTCGTCGGGGATCACCGCCTCCAGGTAGAGAGTCGTTACGGGTGTCTGCCCGTTGTTGGTTACCCTCGCGGTGTAGGTGAGGGAGCCACCGATGTTCACACTGGTGTAAAGCGTCGAGAGGGACAGGCTCAGCTCGTATGAGCCCGCCACGTTGATGACGAAGGGGAGCTGCGTCTGGGAGCCGTCCCCGGCGCCGATCAATGCCACGAGTTCGTAGGACCCGGTCTCGACGGAGTTGGGCGGCGTGACACGCAGCTTCACCGTCGTCGACTCCCCGGCCTCCACGAGGATGCTTGAAACCTCGATGTCGTCTGAGATGAACGTCGTCCTCCAGTTGCTTGGCGCAGTGGGCACCACTAGGAGAGCCAGAGCGTCTTTCTCTCCCTTGTTCCATATGGCGATGGGGAAGGTGATGGAGCTGCCCGCCTCGACGGTGACCTCCGAGTAGCTGCTTATCACCTGTAGATCGCTGACCGCCTCGCGCAGGTTCACCTCGAAACCAAGTGAATCGAAGACGACGCCGTCGACGACCGCCTTCACGACTATATTGTAGTCTCCTATTGTGGCGTCATCCGGGGACTCCAGCTCGATGTTTAGGTTCTCGGTCTCGCCTGAGGTGAGGAGAAGCGTCTTGACGACCATGTCTGACGCCGTTCTGAAGCTGAGAGACCATCCTTCCGGGGCCTCGTGTTGGAGGGACACCGTCTTGTCCACCTCCCCCACGTTTGAGACGCTGAGGGGGAGGCTGATGGACTGGCCCAGCTCCTCTGAGATGGACATGTACGTGGATTTCAGCTCGATGTCCTGTTCCGATAATCTCGGGGTTATCGTGAAGCATAGTTGGGCTTGAGAGCTGCCGGTCGCGTTTAGCGAGACCGTCGCTACCTCGCTGGCTGTAAGAGGGACCTTGATCTCGAGGATGAAGTTCTCGCTCCCCGGTGATAGAAGGACCGACTCTATCTCTCCTAGGGAGTCGAGCACACGCGTCGTCCAGGCCTCGGGCTCGGAGACGGAGAACACCACGTCCTCCGTGTCGTCGCCCCTGTTGGTGATGGTGAAGGTCAGCTGCAGGGTGTTGCCGGGGCTCGTCACACGTTTCACGACGGTGGAGGATAGGGCGAGGGTGGGTACGAGGCCTATCTCACCCATCTTGACGGCGTCGTTGTCTGGGTTATCGGTCGGAGCGACGGTTACTTGAATGTCTCTCCCCTCGGTCACGTATCCCTCCTTCTCGAAGACGAGGGTGTAGCTGCCGCCGAGGTTCATCCGGAAGTACCCGTCTTCGTTGGTGTACTTCGTATCCTCGACGCCGCCCGTCTGAGTGGTTGCGGTTACTTTTACCCTGTATATGGGGTCTCCGTTCTCGTCGACGACGGTACCGTGAATGTTGCCGTCAGCTGCGGCGAATACCAGTTGGCTAGGGGAAAAACCCCATACTAAGATCATGATTACCAGCAGAGCTGTGACTGTCTGCGACTTGGTCTTGTCCATAACTGCTTTCACCATTCTTCGAGCAAAGTGTCTGTAACTCTATTAAGCGGTTTTTCCACTTTACACCCAATTCTGATCAAAATTGGGTAGCGTAAAGAGACCGAGCGGTGTAGGTTACGAGAGTATACTAGGTCTTGCTGAGGTACACCATGATCAACGCCGCGACGGTGGCGAAGACGTCGGGTATGAAGTTGAAGGCACCCATCCAGATGGGGTCTCTCCTCCAGGAGAACTGCAGGATGTACGGGTTGCTCGAGACGGAGTAGATTAGTAATACGAGGGAGAGGGCCGTTAGTCCAAGGCTGAACTTGGACTCGTTGTCCATGTAGAGCCGGATGTAGAAGTAGGTGAGGTAGCCGTAGAGGAGGATGTTGATGGAGGAGACGATGATCCTTCCCGTGACGAACATCTCTATACGCCTCTCGAACTCTCTGAGGACATCGGGGTCTGTTTCGTTGAATCTCGGCTTGAAATCAGATGGGTCCCTGGGCCTCGGCTGGGCCTGTGTAGCCACCATCTGCGTCGCTACAGCCGCCAGCAAGACCAGTAAGATTAATGCTTGATGCTTCTTCATCGCTTCTCATCCTCGTCCAGCTTCTCTCTCATCCGGCTCCATACCTCCTCGAAGATCTCCATGCTTTCCTCCAGCTTCTGTGAGGTGAAGTACATCTTCCCGTACCTGTTGCCGGCGGACGTGACGAGGTCGTTGTCCTCAAGCACCTCCAGGTGGTGCTTCACCGTCCTGTAGTCCAGGTCTAGCACGATTCTGAGCTGGTTGGTGTTCATGGGTTCCTCACGCAGGGCCTCGATGATCCGCCCCCGGTTCCTGCCTCCACGCGTCCCCGTGAAAAGCCACAGGAGTAGGTGTCTGAAGGTACGCGTGGGGGGCGCCATCTGGGGTGAACCACTGGTATCTATTCGCTAAGGCAATAAAACTCTAGTTAAGGGTATGTCCAGTTTACACCCAATTCTGATCAAAATCTGGTGCAACCTTGAAAAACCGTTTAAAACAGATTCAGTGCATGGAGGGCTTGAGGTGAAAAGACCCGGATGATTGAAAGAAACAAGGCGCTTGCACTGTCCTCGGTGCTGCTCCTCATGCTGTCCTTCGTCGTGGGAGGCGTATACATGGCTTCCGCAGACACCGACCAAGACGACGCCCCCGGCTCAAACCCCCCAGAGATCATGAATCGCTGGAGGCGCGGACCCTTCGTCGGCTGCCTAGACGAGGAACAGCGCCAGGAGCTCCAGCAGACCCTTGACGCGATGCGTGAAGAGGGCGCAACCTTCGACGAGATCAGGGAACACGTTCAGGCTTATCTCGATGAACTCGGAGTCGAGTGCCAGAGACCTGAACTATCCGATGAGCAACTCGAGGCCCTCCAGCAGCTGAGGGACGAGATCCAGGAGCTCAGGGACAGCGGAGCTACGCCCGAGGAGATCAGGGAGTACCTAGACCAGAAAGCTGAGGAACTCGGAATCGAGCTACCCCTAAGACGCCAGGCGAGGGGCTTCGGCGGCTTCAAGGGAGCCTCAGGCAGAGGTCGAGGGTTTTTCCGGTGCCAGGAAGGCTAAAAACCTCCCTGTCGCCACCCCCTTTTTTCGATCGTTGCGTACGCACGTTATACAGCATTGAATCCCTTAGCCTGGTTTGATTTTACGTATCTTTTTCCCCGTGTAATCGTTGTACCAGATGTATTCTTCGTCCCACGTGAGCCTCGTCGGGTTTCCCTCGACCCTAAACCTGACACGCTCTTCGCCCGTATCGGGATCGATCTCCACGAGAAGCCGCTGGTTATACTCGCAGTAGAAAAACGCTGCCCCGGCCGAGACTATCCCCGCTATCCTCGGCTCGACCTAGTAGTCTCGGAGGACCTTGTTTGTGTATAGCCGCCTCTGCTGTAGTCTGCCTTTCTGTTCCAGCGAGACCCATACTCTGTCCCCCTGGACCTCTATTCCCGCGACGTACTTGCTGTCTTCACCCAGCCCGATGACTTCTACCGCCTCGCCCAGGATGGGGTCGATCTTGGTCACGCTTTTCGGGTGTGTTAGGTAGCCTTCGCCCGTGACTTGCCACAGGTACCCGTTGTCGAAGGATAGGCTCGTGTTTACCTGCGGTATCTGGAGTATCATTTGTATCTTCCCTGTCTGCGGCTCGAGTCTGTAGACTCTGGACTCTTTTCCGTCGCTGTACCATAGGTTGCCGTTTTCCCACGCTAACCCGCATAGGTGGTTGCCCGGGGCTGGGATCGAATGAATGGTGGTCAACTGTTCCATGGCATAGTCACGGTTAATGTGCAATAAAAAAATAATATCCCTGGCACCACGCCGCTTGAAACATTTCATTAGGAGGGGGAGGGGGGTCAACGAAATACGTCGAATCCACGCCCCTTCCACCGAAAGAAGCCCCAGAATAGCCCCTTATTAATCCAATTATATACAAAAGTGTCGTCCACCGAACATAGAAACGTACCCTAAAAACGCTTGTTTCTTGTAACCAAGAACAAGTCCGATAACCCTAAATCGAGGGCGGCGACATCCCCCCCCTTCATCGAGAGCTACCGACGGATGCTGGCCCACTACGACGAGTACGACCGCCTCATGCCCAGCCACAACGAGCCGTGGGTCGAGAAGCAACGCCTAAAGGACGTCCACGAGGCCGTCATCGACATAGCCGAGGGCAGAGGCGAGTACCTGGAAGGCACCGACATGGGCAGCCCCATCAGGAAGTACGACTACGGCAGGTTCAGCGTCGTGACAAGAGCCGATCAAACCGGTCCCTGAGCCGGGACAGATACAGGTAAGCGTCCAACAGGCGGCCTCCCTGCATCTTAATGTGCTCGGCGCCCTCCACGATCCTGATAAGCCCGTCGCGGAACCGCTCCCTCGTGAATTCGTTGGCGCGCCTCACCGCGTTCTCCCTCAGCAGCTCCCTGAGCCCCTCGTCGGATAACACGTCGGCTATGCACCCGGCGGCTTCCTCACCAGTCGTGTAGCCGTAGCCGACCTCGCCGTTCCTCGCGCAGAGTATGTCGTGCCACGGGCCCCCGTCCCGGTACACCACCGGGACACAGCCTGCGCTCATGGCCTCCAACACGGCCATGCCGAAGGCCTCGTTGGGCTGGGTTGAAAGGTAGACGGATGACTCCTTCATCAGGCCGATGATCTCGTCTCGCCGGGGGTTGGGGTATAGATCGACGTACTTGCTGCGCAGCATGGAAAGGACCACGGAGGACTGGGGCGTGGTTCCGCCGGCGACACTGATCCTGACGCCCCGCAGACGCCAGAGTACCTCGTTTATGACCTGCAGATTCTTTTTAGGTGTAAGTCTACAGACTGTCAAAACCTTGCCTGTCTTGGGCTCGAAACGGTAGGGTATAGGGTCTATGGAGGGGTAGAGAACCGTTGGCTCTGACCCCAGTCTGTGACGGATGTGCCCTGCGTTGTAGGTGGAGTTCGTGACCAGGACGGGGGATAGGTGTCGCTCCAACAGCCTGTCATGTAGCCGCCTGTACGCTTCGCCTGTGAACTCCCATAGGGGAACCTGGTACGGGTTGCCGTCCAAGGAGGCCAGGGGCTGGCTGTGTATATACGATACGTCGCTGATGAAGGGGTACACCTCCCCGTAGTTGTTGATGGTCAAGGAATCCCCGGTCTGGGCGAAGTAAAGCAGCCAGAGGTAGAGGACCGAGCATCTAATCCACCTCACAACGTCTGAGGGGTTCAAGGCCCCTTCTTGGAGGAAGTGCTGCGTGTCAGGTCTCGCCACGGGCCCCCAGTTACCCTCGATGACTGGCCACTGAGGCTCATCTAAAGTGTAGAGAGCCACGGAGTACCCTCTCTCCTTCAGCGCACCGATCGCCTCTAGGCACATCTTCTCGGCCCCCCCTGACCGGTTCAGCGAGGGGTGGATCAGGGTGACACTCATCCACGTGAAGGGAAAAAGAGTGAAGGCTTATGATCTCTGTGACCGCGTAAGCCTGTCTCCTGTTCCTATTTGTGCAATAACGCTTATTTCAGGGGTCCCACTGATGTCTTGACATGGCTTACTCTGAAGGCACCGAGGGAGAGATCATCGTCCCCAAGAAGTGGTACGAGAAGCTACCGCGGCCGGCGTGGAGCGGCTACGAGAAGGTGGATCAGCCCGACGGCTGGTTCGAGGTCTACAGGCTGACGGAGACGGTCTACGCCATATACGAGGACGGCCAGTTCGAGGAGGTCATCAGCTACCTAGTCCTCGGCGAGGACAGGGCCGTCCTCATCGACACGGGCAACGGCATAGGCGACATAAAGGCCCTCGTCGACAGGTTGACGGAGCTGCCTGTGACGGTGGTCAACACCCACACCCACGGAGACCACATCGGCGGGAACCACCAGTTCAAAGAGGTGGCGGCGTACGACTCGGAGTTCAGCAGAGAGAGGGCGAAGCGAGGCCAGTCCAAGGAGCAGATGGGCCACTACCTCGACTGCGACATGGTGTGGAAGCCCTTCCCGCCGTACTTCGACAAAGACAGCTGGAGCATACGCCCCTTCAAGGTCACCCAGTGGCTGAGAGACGGGGACTTCGTGGACCTCGGCGGCAGAGAACTTGAGATAAATCACACGCCGGGGCATAGCCCTGACAGCGTGTGCATCCTCGACAGGGTGAACCGGGTCTTCTGGACGGGCGACACCTTCTACCCGGCCCCTATATACGTCTACTCGCCATCCACGAGCCTAGATGAGTTCATCGACAGCTTCTCCAAGATGGTGAGGCTTCTACCCTCCTACGACTGGGTGATGCCCAGCCACAACGAGCCCCGGATGGAGAAGCACCTCATCAGGGAGTGCCACGAGGCGGCTGTAAGCATCCGGGACGGAGCCGCGGGCCCATACAAGGAGGGGACGGCGCATGGCATCAATGTCCACCGCTACGACTACGACAGGTTCAGCCTGATCGTCAGGGCGGAGCGCCCCTAGCCAGCCTTTTTACCTGCTTCACTTAGATATCGTTTCTGTCTCTATACTTCTTCATGAGCTCTGTGTACTTTGCGAGGATCATGTTCCGGAGCTTGGACTCGAGGATGTGGCGCTCATCCCTCAGGACCTTTTCCTGATCCTTCAGCATCTTTATGCGCTCCTTTAGCTCCATCTCCTCCAGCTCGGAGAACTCTTGAGCCGAGTCCACGGGTTGAGGCGACACAGACAGCCGATATAAGAATACTGTAACCCAAGGCTAAACGTAGGGAACCTTTTAGATAGAATCCAGCCATGCTTAATACCATGCTGAAACAAGTCATCGAGATCATGGAGCTCCTGGACAGCGCCACCGTTGACGGACACAAGGTAGAGCGTTATCTACGGGGTAGAGGCCTGGAAGACGTCGAGGTGAAGACCATCCAGGGAGAGAGAGGGTCCACAGACTTCATCAAGATAAGAGTCCCCGGGAAAGAGGGGAAGGCGTCGAGGGGAGACGCGCCAACGCTGGGGGTGGTGGGGCGCCTCGGCGGCGTAGGGGCCAGGCCGGAGCAGATAGGGCTCGTGTCGGACGGAGACGGCGCCGTCACAGCTCTCAGCGTCGCGTTGAAGCTTGGCGACATGAGGGGGCAGGGCGACGTCTTGATCGGCGACATCGTCGTCGCGACGCATATCTGCCCGGACGCGCCCGTTCAGCCCCATAAGCCGGTGCCCTTCATGGGAAGCCCCGTCGACATCGCCACGATGAACAGGCACGAGATCGACCCCGAGATGGACGCCGTGCTCAGCATAGACACTACGAAGGGAAACAGGGTCGCCAACTTCCGGGGCTTCGCCATCACCCCCACGGCCAAGATGGGCTGGGTGCTCAAGGTGAGCGACAGCCTCCTGGACATAATGGAGATAGTGACCGGCCAGCTCCCCAGGGTGTGCCCCATCACCACCCAGGACATAACGCCGTACGGCAACGACTTGGACCACATCAACAGCATCATGCAGCCCACGAACGCGACGGACAAGCCCGTCGTCGGGGTAGCGATAACCACCGAGGTCCCCGTACCGGGATGCGGCACGGGCGCCAGCCACCCCACAGACATCGAAGCCGCAGCCAGGTTCTGCCTAGAGGTCGCCAAGCTCTTCGGCAAAGGGCTGTGCAGCTTCTACGACGAGGAGGAGTGGGCCAACATAGTGGAACGCTACGGGCCCCTGAGGCACCTCCAGACCCTCGGTAAGGGTGCCTGACTCCATCCTTTTCTCTGTTCGGGGCTAATGCGGTAGTTTATATGCTGTAAGGACCAAGATCAAATCGGTGGAAATGTATAGGAAGATAATGGTGGCGTTCGACGGCTCGGAGCCCTCAAAGCACGCGTTGGACATCGCGGTGAGCACCGCGGACAAGTGGAAGGCGGAGCTGGTGATCCTCTCCGTGGTCCCGAGGGTGATGATGCCCGTGTTCCCGGACGAGGGGTTCGGGGCTGCCCCTATAACGGCCGCCCAGGACATGAGCGAGTACCAAGACAAGATGAAGGAGATATACGCGGGCAGCCTCAGTGAAGCGAAGGAGGACATCAACGCTGCGTTCCCCGACCTTGTGGTGACCACCAAACTATTGGAGGGCAGGCCCTCGGCGGTTATCGTCGAGGCGGCGGAGGAAGACCAGATCGACCTCATAGTCATAGGAAGCAGGGGCATCGGCGGGATCACGGGTTGGATACTGGGCAGCACGAGCCGTAGAGTCGTCGAGTCGTGCACTAAGCCGATACTCGTGGTGAAGTAGCCCGTGTTCAGGGCAACCCTTTTTCTTACCTGAGCGTAACATAGAGGATACTATGGAGCCGCTGGACGCCCTGAGGAAGGCCGGAGTCATCGCCGCAAAGGTCAGAGACACAGTGGTGCAAGAGATCGAGCCAGGCGTCAAGGTCTTGGACATCTGTGACAGGGCCGAGGACTTGATCAGGGAGCTCGGAGGCGGCATAGCTTTCCCGACGAACGTCGACATCAACAGCGTCGCCGCCCACTACGTGTCGCCGGTCGACGACGTCACCCTGGTGCCGGAGAGGTCCCTCATCAAGCTTGACGTGGGCGTCCACGTGGAAGGCTACATCGCCGACACCGCCACCACGGCGTGCCTCGACCCGAGCCTAAGTTACCTCGTGGAGGCCGCCAAGGCGGGCTTGGACGCCGCCATCAAGACGATCAGGCCTGGAGTCAGAGCCAGCGACGTGGGCGCGGCGATAGAGCAGGCGATAAAGGCCCGGGGAGCGAAGCCGATTAGGAACCTCACAGGCCACAAGCTAGCGAGGTACGTGGTTCACGCCGGCGCAAGCATCCCAAACGTCGCCAGCCACGACCACCACGTGATACAGGAGGGCGACGTCTACGCCATCGAGCCCTTCGCGGTGCCCAACGACGCCGACGGCCTGGTGACAGACGGGCCTCCGAGCAACATATACAGGGTGCTGAAGAAGCATAGCCTGAAGGGAGCCGCGAAGAGGATGATGAAGCACATTCAGGCGGAGCATCGCACGCTCCCCTTCGCGTCGAGGTGGGTGCTACGGAGGTTCCCGGGCCAGGAAGGCGTCTCAGCCTTCAGGGAGCTCCTCGACTCGAAGTGCATAATGAGCTACCCTCAGCTCGTAGAGAAAACCAGGGCGATGGTTGCCCAAGCCGAGCACTCCGTCATATTGACGGAGGGTGGCTGTGAGGTTACGACGGCCTAGCTACTTCTTTTTCTCTTCCTTGCGGGTGTGGATGCTGGTTATGATCATCTTGCCCTCGCAGCGGGTGCAGGGCTCGTCGTTCTTGTAGATGTAGTCGCCTCTCTGGAAGGCGCGCACACGTTTCAGGTTGCACTGCGGGCACTCCAGTGTCGTTATGACGTCGAACTTCTTGGTCTTCAGGGGGTCCATCGACGTGGGCTTTGGCCTGAAGAAGGCGTAGCCGATGGCTATGAAGCCGCTGGTCCCAATGATCATGTACATGAACGCGATCTCTATCTCCTCGTTGCCGTAGGCCTGGAACCCCATGTATAGGCTCACCAACGCGAGGGCGCCGACGACGATCATGGCGGCGAGGGTGATCCAGTTCTGGGTAGCTCCGCCCGCCATGGGCGCCGTGTCCCCGCTCATCTGCTTCACTGCGCTACCCCCACGGTGTTCCCTATGCCGACGACGACCACCGTGTCGCCCTTCTTGCTGTAGTCAAGTATGAGCCCCTTGACTGATGAGACCGCCTTGTCGGTGGCCTCGAAAAGCGACTCTACCAGGGGCGCCACGACGTGCTCTATCCCCTGCTTTATGGCCACGGCGTACATGGGGATGTTGTGCATCGTGGCGGCCTGCTCGATCTTGTATTTCTCGACGCCGGGGCCGCCGATGGCTGCGCCGACGCCTTCGGCGATGTCGCCGACCTGCTCGCCCTCGAGCTTCCCGGCGGCGTCGACGGTTATGAGCATAGTAACCTTGCCCTTGTTCTCGTTCAGCAGGTTGGTGACCGCGTCCCCAGGCTTCCCCACGCTTCCGCCGGGTCCCTTAGCCTTGGTTATTATCACGCGTCGTCCTTCGTACTCGATCTCCCCCGCGACCATCTCCTTGGCGACCTCCCTTGTCTCGGCTCCGTTCAGCAGCTTGGCCGCGACTATCGCGCCCACGCCGTCGCCGATGGGCATGCCCTCACTGAACGCCGTCAGGGCGGAGCTGTACGCCTCTATCTGCTGCAGTATCAGGGGCAGTATCATGTGGATCTGCATTATGATGTAGATGTTCATGGTCTTCTTGCCAAGGAGGTAGTAGTGCCGTATGACCTTGTAGAAGATGTTCAGCGCCAGCGAGGCCTCTAGGAGGTTCTCGATGTTGTTCCTCTCGGAAGGCTCGGCGTTCGGCGCCATGACCTCGACCTCCTTCTCGAAGGTGAACTCACGGACGTTGAGTATGCTGCCGAGCTTCCCCACGACACCCGCCGGATCCATGCTCACCGGCTCGATCATGAAGTGCTCCATGAACCGCTCCACCATGGGCGTCGGGTCCCTCCCGGGTTTCCCTATCTCGTTGATGGTCTCGATGGCGGTGGTCTTACCCTCGTCGCGGAGCACCTTGATCTTCCGCAGCGTCATCTCTATCTGTCGGAGCATGGTCATGGCCTGGATCCGCTGGGCGTAGAAGAGGTAGACGATGAACGCGAAGCTGAACAGCGTCTGCAGGATCATCCCGATCTCGTTATCAGGCTGAAGTAACGACATTGAATCACTGCTGTTCTTGACAGAGCAAGCGATATAAATGTTAGTATAAATAGAGCACACGTTTTTCGGCGTTACACACCTATTAAAAACGGTTATTACTGGCGTTCTTCGACGCGTTCAGGGATTCTGAAGGAAATTTAGCATATTTTTTTAAACACGTTCCGAAGATGTGTAAGAGATGTTCCGCTACGCAGCCAAACGCATTGTGAGAGGGAGAGGGCTCTTCCTGTCGCTGTTCCTAAGCGTGGCGTTGGCGGCGACCCTGTTCAGCGGCATCCTGCAGGGGGCGGACGCGATAGGGGTGGCGATACTCGACAAGACCCTCGAGTCAGCTTACGTCGACGTCATAAGCAGCGCGCCGGAAAAGAACGTCTCCAAGACCCATTACTTTGAGATAGACGAGATCTTCGGCGAAGTCGAGGGCGTGGAGCGTGTGGACCACTTCATCAGGTGGACCGTAGAGCTGCGATCCACCGAGATCAACGGCACATTCGAGGCAATGTTGTTGGCGCTGCCCGACGACTCGTCGCTCTACGGGGGGATGTCCATCGAGGGCCCATTGGAGGACGGCATGGTATATGTGGACGCCTCATCGACGAACGCGACGCTGATCCAGGGCAGCGACCCGCTGACCATCAGTTTCAACACCTATGCGCCGCGTAACCCGCCGGGGTTCGAGTACAGGCATCGTAACTACACCGTCGCCGGCTCGGTGGCGCTGGACGAGAGGGCTTTCACCATCAGCACGGGCAGGTACAACGTCTATCTGAGGGACCTGATCCTGAGCAGAGAGGCCCTCAGCCGTAGACCCGGGTACAACATGATCCTTATGACCGAGGGCACCCTGGAGGAATTGCTTGACCCCATCTTCGCGGAGATGAGGCGACCAACCAAGGACCAGACGACCGAGGCGCTGATAATGCTTGACAGGGAGGCGCTGATCAACCCTTGGGACGTCGAGGGGTCGGTAAATAGGCTGCAGGGTATCTTTGACGACATCAACACCGAGGGCGCCGAGTACATTTACACGCCTCGAAGCTATCTGCAGGAGATCTTGACCGCCGTGTCGCAGCTGTCCAACCAGATGAAGACGAGCACCATCCTAGTAGCTCTCCCGGTCTTCTTCTGCGCCTGGTACCTGGGGATGACGGTTTCCGACGTGGTCTTCAACCTGAGGCGCAGGGAGATAGGGCTTCTGTTCACCAGAGGCTTGACTCACAGGCAGGTGCTCTTCATCCTGGTCTTCGAGGGGCTCATCGTGAGCGTTCTGGCGGCGGTGATCGGGGTGCTTGCGGGGGCGGCCGTCCTCGTGGTCGTGATCCCTGAGATGGGTTTCCTAGAGGTCCTGAACAGCATCAGCCCGCTGACCCTGGGGACGACCCTGTTGTTCAGCACGGTGCTTGCGTTGACGGCGGTCTACAGGCCCGCCCAGGAGGCAACCCAGATCACCATCGTCGACGCCCTCAAGGAGCATGCATCCGTGGATGAGGGCGTGGGTGATTGGCAGACGGCGCTGGTGGCGTTCCTCTTCGGGGCGTACAAGATTGGGATGATTTACTTCGGTTTGACGGTGGACATGTTCAAGCCTTCCACGGGTAACCTGATTGTTATGATGCTGTACTCCACGTGGTGGGGGACGGACTACCTGCTGAGCTTCATCGCCCCGATACTGCTGTTCTGGGGCTTCATCAAGCTGTTTCTGAGGTTCGTTCCTAGATTCCAGACGATGCTGGGTACGCTGGCGTCCCTCGTCGCCGGCGACGCGGCCAGGTTCTCCGCCATCAGCTCCGGCAGGAACCTGAAGAGGGTCGCTGCCTCGACTTTCATGGTGGCGCTCATCATGAGCTACAGCGTCTCCGTCATCGGGAACGTCGCCAGCACGAGCGACTTCATGGTGCAGGCGGTGAGGCACAGCGTCGGGGCCGACGCGTCGGTGTGGCTCTTCGAGGGCGAGGACATCGAGGGCCTCATGACACGGATATCTGATATCCCCGGCGTCACGGCGGTGGCAGAGGAGACCCACTTCACCCCCGTCTCGGCCTTTGGAGACACCCCTATTAGGGCTATAGATCCGCTTGAGTGGAGTGACGCGGCTTACACTGAGCCGAGCTGGGTCGACCCGGAGGTGTTCGACGCCATGGCGGAGGACGAGTCCGCAGGCATAATGGAGAAGGGGGCAGCGGAGATCGCCCAGGTCGATGTCGGCGACGTCTTTCTCGTGAAGCTGCAGTCTAAGCTGTACCCGATCAGGATCGTGGGTCTCTTCGGCAAGGAGCTCGGGGAGGCTTGGGTGCTGCAGAACCCCACCATCTACGTCAACGAGGGGTTCCTGGTCAACGTCAAGGACAAGTTCATAGAGCAGAGGCGGCTGGTGGTGGAGCTGGATGAGGGCGTCGACCTGGAGGCCTTCAAGGCCCAGGTGACAGCCATCGACAGGGACGTGGAGAGGGTCGACGTGACCGAGCTCGAGATGGAGAGGGCGCTGAACAGCATCTACCTGGCGGGGCCCAGGAGGATCGAGGAGCTGGGGGCCTACTTCGCGGGGCTCGTGGCCAGCCTCGGCGTCGCGCTGATAATGTCGACGCTGGTGAGGAGCAGGGCCAAGGAGCTCACCATAATGTCCATCAGGGGCTACAGCCAGTCCCAGATGGCGCTAAGCCTGCTTTTCGAGAACCTGGGGATGGATCTGCTGGCGATCGTCTTGGGCGGCTTGGTGGGCTACGTCTCGCTGAAGGGCCAGGTGCAGCTGTTCAACCAGATGCTGGCGGTGGGGGTGGAGAGGCGCATACTGTTCCCGTGGTCGGCGCAGGCCAGCCTGGCGATGATAGTGGGACTGCTGCTCGTCGCCACGGTGGCACCCGTGTTGGTGGCGGTCAGGAGGATATCCGTGTCCCCGGATCTGAGGCTGGAGGAATGAGTGATGAGTAAAAGAAACGCGGTGATCGTGAGGGATCTGATAAAGATCTATAAGCTGGGTCAAGTGGAGGTCCAGGCTCTCAGGGGCCTGAACATGAACGTCAGGAAGGGGGAGATGATCGCCCTCATAGGGCCCAGCGGCTCGGGTAAGTCCACGCTGTTGAACATCATGGGCGGCCTCGACAGGGCGACCGCCGGCAGCGTGAGGGTGTTCGACACCGACATCACCAACATGGGCCCCGGTGAGCTGGTGAGCTTCAGGCGGGGCACCGTGGGCCACATCTTCCAGAACATGAACCTGATACCGACGTTGACGGCGCTGGAGAACGTGGAGCTGCCTATGGCGGCGCTGGGGGTAAAGAAGGCCGAGAGGAAGAGGCGGTGCATGGAGCTAATCGAGGTGGTGGGGCTCAGGAACAGGATGAACCACAAGCCCGGGGAGCTGAGCGGCGGCGAGCAGCAGAGGATAGCTTTGGCCGCGGCGCTGGCGAACGACCCGCCGCTGATCTTGGCGGACGAGCCCACCGGCGAGCTGGACACCGAGAACGCGCGGATCGTGGTACAGTATCTGCGGAAGATCAACCAGGAGCTGGGGAAGACGGTGGTGATGGTGACCCACGACCCCAGCATCGCGAGGGTGGCGAACAGGATACTGAGGATGCACGACGGCGTCGTGCAGGCGGACGTGGCGCCGACGACGGACGAGGCCAGGCCGGCAGACTACGGCGAGATACTTAGGGCGAGGATCACGGAGCTCGACGCGACGTTGGCGGGTCTGGACAGCCAGTTCAAGGCCGGGACGATTACGGGCGACGAGTACGTGGAGAGGCAGACGCGGCTGAAGAACACGATGGAGGTGCTCCGTGAGGAGCTTCACCGCCTGGGCATAGTGCACTAGCCGTTTTCCATGGGTTACCGCCTTAAAACCGGGTCGGGGTTGTTCCATGTTACTTGGAATAAACGTTTTTTTGGGGGATGATCAGGGGCTTTTCTGGGGGTTTATGTCAGGTTACTGGTCATATGAGGAAAAAAAATTCTGGGCCAGGGTTGATGTTCCTGGTAACATGGAATAAGCGTTTTTTGGAGCGTGTTCTGTCCTTATTCATCGGCTACCTTGACGCTTTTTTACAGGTTTCGTGGTCTCTTCTGGGGGTTTCTGTGGCTCCTCATGGTTAAAGGGGCGTCGGCGGCGTTTTTCGTCTACCCTCCTAGATGGGGGCGGCGTATGTGTGACGCTTTTCTGTTGAAGGGCTTTGGTTGATGGTGGTGGTCTGGGTTGGGGCTTAGGTTTGGTGTCATCACGATTCAGAACATTCCCTGAGAGCAGGAACTGGGGCGCTGGAAGAAGGTCGAAGAACTGGACTTCGACAGCGTCCGGGTGGCCGACCACTTCGTCGATTTCACTAGACCCCATCGTTCGTGGTTCGAGGCTTGGACGATGTTTGACTCCGAGGACAACCTTCGGCTTCTAGTCGAAAAGTATGCGGAGGCGGGGATAACCGAGTTCATACTCTATTATCCGTGAAACAAGAGACAGGTGGATGTCTTCGAGAACGTGTCAAGGGACATGATACCCGAGCTGCGAGCCATCTATGCATAGTTTTATCCTCACTGCACCGTAAGTGTATTCGGTGTCTTCATGGAAGAGGATCTCTATAGGACCGCTGCCCAGGTGTTCGCCCTATACGGTCGATTCTTCAAACATGTTGCAGAGGAGCTGGGCGTAGAGAAAGCCCTGGAGCTACAGGCGAGGTCGGGTAAGGAGGCGGGGGAGAGGATAGGCAGATGGATGAGGGAGAGGAAAGGCGTCGATAGGCTTGACGCGGAGACCTTTCTCCCCATTCTGAAGGAGATCAACGACCCGTTCGGCTACGACTCCACCTACGAGATCAAGTCCAACAGGGTGATACTCACGACGCACCGGTGCCTATTGTATCAGGGCTTCCTCGATTACGGGCACGACCATAACAGAAGCGGGTATCTATGTGGATACCTCTTGCGGGCGTTCTTCAAGGGACTCAAGGAGGTTTACCCGAACGTCGAGTACGACCTCGACTTCAGGGAGAAAGAGGAAGGTAGATGCGTCGAGACCATCACTATAAACTAGGTGGGCCTTCCTCTATCATCTTTCTGTAGTCATCCATCAAGTTGGGTGCATCGAGAACCTGGTTCAGCCACCACGTAGCACCGGAAGCCCTGAACTCACCCATCCTACGTTTAACCGTCTTAGAATCTAATCCAAGAGTGGTGCCGCAGGCAACGATATCGAAACCTAAGCTGCCTCATCTCGATCTGATCGGATCCACGGTTTCCCGCAGCTGCTCTGGTATAAACATCATAGCGGACCAGTTTCTTACACTGTCATTTGGCTTAAGTAACTAGCATCATGAAAAAAGGGACAACAACATAATCCGTATCCGAGAGAAAACAGTTTCCTAATCGCATCATATTAAAAAAAATGGAGGTTTTTACTAAAGGACGTTCTCCCCGTCAGAAGTGAGAATGTACTTGTATTCAGACATCTCCAGGAAGCCTGCGCTCACAAGCTCCCTCAGCCCGCTCCTGACACGGAACAACGGCTGACCCGTGGCGTCACCTATCTCTTTAGGGGAAGATGCCCCGCCTTTAACCGCTTTCAGGGTAGCAAACCCGCTTGACGTCGGCTTCCCATCAGGAGACACGCATGGCATCGCGATCACAGCTTCTTATAGCAGAGGTACCAGTCCTTGCAGTCGTAGCCTTCCTTGACGCGCTCCTCAGCCTGCTCGGTGGTTCCCGGCGGCGGCACGACCACGGGGTCCCCGGGCTTCCAGTTCGCGGGGGTGGCTACCTTGTGCTCGTCCGTGGTCTGGAGGGCGTCGATGATCCTGAGGATCTCCTGCATGTTCCTGCCGGTGGTTAGCGGGTAGTACAGTATGGTCCTGACTATGCCCTCGGGGTCTATTATGAAGACGCATCGGATGGTCTCCGTCTTGCTCTGCGCGGGATGAATCATCCCGAAAAGGGTTGACACTTCCTTGTTCAGGTCCGCGATGATGGGGAACGGAATCTTGACTCCCATCTTCTCCTCCACGTTCCTTATCCAAGCTATGTGCGAGGAGACGCTGTCAACGCTCAGCCCCAGAAGCTCCGTGTTCCTCTTCTGCAGCTCATCGTAGATCTCGGAGAAGGCCATGAACTCCGTCGTGCAGACCGGCGTGAAGTCCGCCGGATGCGAGAATAGGACCAGCCAGCTTCCCTTGAAGTCGGATAGCCTCAGAGTTCCCTGTGTCGTAGGCGCCTCGAAGTCGGGTGCCTTTCCTCCCAGCAAGGGGAGGCTTACTACATCGGTTTTTTCTTCCATGAAGTTCACCTTTTAGGCTAGGTTAAACTCTGAAAGCCGCGGAAGATAAAGGTTATTTCATCGAGCCGAGTGCCGCCCATATGGTCCGCGTATGGACATTTGTGGCAAGTAACCTGAGGCAAAAATGGGCTAGGGCTGCCTGCCCCTCGCATACACCGCGCTGTGAAGCAGAGCCCCTAGGCTCATCCCCACCAGGTTCCTGATGGGGTGCGCCACCACCGTGTAGTTGTCGTGAAGATAGTTGTCGTACTCCTGGAGCTTCCCATACAACTCGTCCCTCAGCCCCGACAGCGCCTCGCTGCCCCCAGCCTCCAGCTCCGCGTCGAACGTCCTGATCAGCCCGCCCAGGTAGAACATCCTGTAGAGGTCGTCTCTGCCCTCGACGCCCACCTTCTCCGCCACCGTCGCCTTCCTGGCGTGCACCTTCTCGTCGAAGCTGAACGGCGGGTTGCTCACGTTGGTGTACCTCTCGATTATCGGCTCCATCCACTCGTCCATCATCACCTTGAAGGGGCTCATCGTCCACAGGTGCGGCAACGCCCTGTTCCAAACGTCCAACATCCAGCTGCTCACCTCGTCCCGCCGCTCCTTAGCATACAACAAGCTCTCACCTAGAGTCGACTCGCTGGGCGAGTCGTCCCACATCCTGGGGTCGTACCAGATGCAGCACTCCGGGATCATGACGAACACGTAGGGGTTCAGAGTCTGGGCGTACTCGTAGAGGTCGCAGCCTGGGATGGGCTCGATGTTCTTGTTACCGGCGGCCCATTGCCTCAGCCACCCCTTCGCCGGCGTCAGGTACGCCGCCCGCTGGATACCGGGCGCCAGCGTCGTCCCCAGCCGCTTACGGGGGAACACGTCGAACCGTTTCGCAGCGTCCCACAGCGGGGCGTACAGCTCGGGGCACCTGTGAGGCACCTCGTAGGTGGTGCCCCCCCACTTCATCATGTGGAGGGCACTCACGAAGCTCATGGGCACCCGGTCAAGCACCCTCATCAACGCCTCTGTCTCGGGCACCGGGCTGTTCAGATCCAGAGGCCCGAACCGGAACGGGAAACAGCTGTCAGGCGTCTTAACGTTGGGCGTCCTATAGTAGTTGAGGGTGAAGTTCATGGGGGTGTGGGGCCCCAGCTGGAAGCCCTCGTTAAGCCTCGCCCCGTCGGGGTCGCTGCACTTCACCAGGTACCACGTGTAGTCCAGCTCCTCCCGGAGCTCCTGGTCCTGTAGCAGCGCCTCCGCCAAGTAGTCTAGGAGGTTGCCGCCGAAGGGCTCCTCGCAGTTCGGGAACCCGTGGATCAGGGCGTTGTGCCTGCCGTCCCCTATCTTCAGGCAGTCGATGACCTCGCCGTCGGCGCTCTTCCCCAGGTCTATGAGTTCCACCTTCCCGGGGTACTCGTTCACGAGGTCGGCGTTACGCTGGTGAAGCTCGTCGACGGTCATGTACCGCTTAAAATTGGGCACAGAGTCAAGTATGTGTGAGAAATCAGGCATAAGATCACGGGGGCACAGTGGCTAATAACATTGTCTAAAACCAGCCGCGTGGGCGCCATGATCGCCGGTGAGACTTGATAAAGGACCCTGAAGGTTGAAAAAAAATGGTTTAAAAAAGGGTATGTTATCTGGGCAGATTACTCGTCGTCCCAGTCCTCGTCTTTGCCCAAGTCCTCGTCTTTTTCGAGTTCTTCTTCGTTGTCTAGACAGTAGATGCAGAGCTTCTCGTCGGGCTCTCCGCAGTCGACGCAGAACTTCTCTCCACACATCTTGCACTTGGTGACGTTGTCGAATTCCTCGCCACAGATCGCGCATATAGGCATCTTTACATCACTCCATTGAGCCTTAACAGGCATATTGCAGAGAAAGCAGGATGCAATTAACGGCTTCCTAAAATTAAACACGTAATAAAGCAGCATCAATACCATCTTTTTTAATATGTATTTGTAATTTGTTTATATGTCAGGTTAATATGAAATTCTATATAAGGAATTACGTAGATAAAGTAAAAAGAATCTATTAGACATGGGGAATTGCTTTTTTCTTAAATTTATTTGTTTAAATAATTTATTTCAGCGATCTAATGAGGTGGGGCGTGCTCAGGTCGATCCCCTCCTCCTCGAACGCCGCGTACGCCGCGTCTCGGACCATGGAGTCGAGCTCCAATGTGCGTCTCGTGTCCGAGATGAAGAAGTACAAAGTGTACTCCATCGCGAAGTTGCCAAAGTCCGTTACCCAGACGTAGGGCTCGGGTCTCTCGGCGAGCCCCTCCACCGAGACCACGGCGCCGAGGAGTATCTCCTTGACGCGCTTCGGGTCTACGCTGTAGTCCATGGTCACGACGCAGCGGCGCCTTACGTAGTCGTAGACGCTCTGGTTCTCGATGACGGTGTCCAGAAGCATCTGGTTTGGTACAGAGATCACGAGGTTGTCCAGAGTCCTCATCCTGGTGTAGATGAGGTCTACGCCCTCCACCTCGACGAACCGGTCCTGGAAGAAGAGGCGGTCACTGATCTTGAAGGGGCGGCTCACCATGATGATGATGCCAGCTATGGCGTTGCCTATGGTGCTCATGGACGCGAACCCGATGATGGTGCCGCCGGCGAGCACCCAGAGACCCACGAAGAAGTCCACCCTGACGCCTAGAAGGTTGAAGACCACGACGAAACCGATGACGTAGGCGGTCCACTTGATCAATCTCGTAAGCAGGAAAGCCGAGTTGACGTCAAGCAGCTCCCTCTTCCTAAGCTGAGTGATCTCGTGGACCAGCACACGGTACACGATGACGAGTAGCACCAGCGATACTATCGACGTGATTATTGAAGCCAGATTCTCGTCTATCCACGCGTATACAAACGTGAAGTAGGCTAGAGCCTCAGCGACCATCAATACAAGACAGGGGCTCATCAGATTTATCGTTATTCAAACAGACGGCTGATCACAATCTGATCACTTTTTCCCAGATCACCTATATCGGGTGATCACCCCCATGTATAATCGTGAAACAAGATGAGTGAACGTCGAAGAAGACACAACGACTTCGTTGAGAGCCCCGAGGACATCGCCGCGATACTGGACACGGTGAGCGAGAAGGTGCCCAAGATGATCAGGGGCATCATCGACTCGTTCTTCAGCCCAGAGGCGGCGCAGAACATGGCGAAGAGCATCGCCGAGTTCAGGAAGACCCTCGTAGAGAGCGGCATCCCCGAGGAGGAGGCCATGGCCATGACCCGCGAGTACATGGCCACGGTCACCAACTGGAAGGGAATGATGAAGGACGCCCGCATTGGGGCCCACTACCACGAATACGAGGAGTAGACGGGTGATCCGGATGAGCCTGCGAGCCGCCTGGAAAGCTTTCGGGCTGATGGTGAGGGTCCCAGGCTACGCCATCCAGTGGAGCAGCGGCTACAAGCGGGCGCGGAGCGATTTCAGGCGGCAGCTGGTCGCCGACGGGATCCCGCCCGAGGAAGCCAGGGAACTGGCGGATCTCTACCCCTTCAAGATGGGTGACCTCATCGAGGCCGCCCGGGAAGCCAACTAACCCCCCTTTTTTCCGTTAAGTTTTTACATCGTCCCTCAGCGAGTTTCTTTGATATGTCTAAGGGACCGCGACCCGACTGCATCGGGATGTACGGCGTCGAGGATGAGTGCGCCGAGTGCGACTGGGCTGAGGAATGCAGGAAGATGGATGAGGGCATCGAGTCGGCCACGACGAGGAAGGGCACCCACGTCAGGCTCACGGGTAAGTACAAGGAGAAGAAGTACAAGCCCAAGACCAGCAGGTAGCCATTTTCAGCCACCTCCCAGCCCCCGTGTTATTCAGTAAACCATTATATTAGCGCTAAATCCTATTGACAGTTCAGCGGAGGCACTGTTATTGAAGTTCATCGGCGAGTTCGTGCAGGAGATAGACCAGAAGAAGACTAGCTTCCAGCAGTTATTCGGGCTGGACGAGAAACAGAGCAAGATAGAGTCCATACTCAAAGAGGCGCTGGAGAGCCATTGGCACCCACTCCCAGAACCGGGGAACGTGTTCACCGAGGAGTATAGCGTGGATAGTAGCAGCGCCTCAAGAACCCTCAGTAACGGCATCGACTTCTTCATCATCCGGGCTCTGATGCTTGGCACTGGGAACTATAATAAGCCCAAGCTCAGGTTCGAGATGGTCAAGGGAATCCGAGACTATAACGTGATCACAAGCTTCGAGAGGATACTCAGGGACCTCATCGAGATCGATATAGTGCAGGATAACATCGATGATATCCCGGAAAACAGCATCGTGCTCATTGATGGGAACCTGTATGGTAGGTTTACCCACCTCTTGCAGGAGCTGAGTCTCAGGGGATGGTATCATCTCCCACTGGAGCTGCTGGCTGCTATGCAGAGGCTCTTCGAGGAGTGCGAGAAACGGGGTATAATGTTGGTGGGTGTGAGCAAGTTCAGTAAGACGAGGGTGCTCACAACGGCGTTACTATCATCCAGTTACCCCAACATGGAGGACCCCGAATACCTTGATGTGGAGCTCCTATACAAGTGGAAGCATGGGGATACCGGGTACACCACGCCGCTACTGATAGGAGACTATGCGATAGCCAAAGAGATCACGCAGCTTGAGGGAAAGCCCGAGAAATACAGGGACAGGTACTTCAGCCGTTTATCGCCTGATCGACGTGACTGGGCGACGCAGGTAATCTCAGATATACCTTATTCGCCGGCTATCGTAATGTTCCACATGATCCCCAAGGCAGACGCCCAGCCTCTAAGAATAGATATTCCGGCGTGTAGCCTCGGGATACGGAAAAAGATAACAGATGTAAGACACTTCGAGTTCATCGCCCCAGAGAAGGTAACTGAGGTGGCTCAGCAGATAACCTCCGACTTCGGGGGAAGAGACGTGTACAATGCGTTGCTCTACATCGTGGACCGCGAGGTGCGGCTGGGGGTAAAGACGGTGGACACCGTGTATAAGTCGGTGCTGGGTAAGGAGCTGGGGTTCCCGATTGAGTATGATCGTTCAACTAGGAGGTTCAGTAATTGATGGAGAAAAAAGCAGGATACGTGGTAGGAGAAGTAGACACAGGTAGCTTTGTCTTCGTAAGCGACCTAGAAAGCTACCCGCCACGACACGAGTACCTAGTAATCCCAAGGGTCAGGGAACGTGTTGGTGATGAGATAAAACACGTGGATGTGCTGGCGCAGGTAGACAGGATAAGCAATTACAGTGATATTCTGGGGCAGGGACTCAGCCTCGATGAACTGGAGAGCCTGATCAGCAGATACACGGCTACGACCAAGGTCTACGGCACAGCCAAGGTGCTGGGCTACCTCAACGATAGAGATGAGGTGATTGTGCCCAGAAGCGCAGCCATACCCGGTCAAGAAGTCTACGTAGCCCCATCAGAGCTACTCACGCGTTTCTTCACGAAAAACAAGGGAAAAGGAATCCCAGTCGGGGGACTCATCACACGGGAAGAAGTAAGAGTCCAGATAGACCCCAATGGGTTCAGAAAACATGTAGCCGTAATCGCCCAGACAGGAGCCGGAAAAAGCTACCTCGTAGGCTTGATACTGGAGAACCTGCTCCCCCTCGGAGCCACAGTAATCGTGCTGGACCCCAACAGTGACTACGTTAAGATGAAGAGGACCATCGATGACGTGCCCACAGCCATCGCGGAGGACGTGGTCATTTATAGACCCCCCGGAATCAAGGGCAGAAGATACAGCGACGAGGATATAGGGGGAACCGACAGCTACACAATTGACTTCAGCAAGCTCACAGATAACCAGATTTTCGAGGTGGCTGGCATCAGTTCAGGCTGGGTAAACATCAGGGCAGCCATCACAGACGCCTTGAAGGCATTGGAAGGCATCTATGGACCAAAACAGCTAGTAGACAGGCTGAACCAGAGGGCGATAGCCGAGGAAGATAGTAAGAGACGTGAGGCAGCCGGTAGTGCAGCCAACTACATCAGACGACTCATCAGGTACAGTGTATGGGGTAGCCAAAACATACCCATAGATGACCTGATAAAGCCCAAGCATATGAGCGTCATCGATCTAGCCGGTCTCCAGAGAAACGTCTCCCAGTACATCGTACAGAAAACCCTTGATGATATATGGAGCCTCGCGGTAACAGGTGGACTTCAGTACCCCATCTTCGTTGTATTGGAGGAGGCTCACAACTTCGCACCGGGAGCTCAAATAGCCGCCCGCTCAGCATGCCTAGAGATAATCGAAAAGATAGCCGCAGAGGGAAGAAAATTCGGCATATTCCTCTTGGTGGTCACCCAGAGACCGGGCAAGATCAGCAGTAACGTCCTGAGCCAGTGTAACAGCCAGATCATCATGCGCCTCACCAACCCGGAGGACATGAGCGCCGTCAGACGCAGCAGCGAGGGACTCAGCGAAGACCTCTTCAATGACCTACCGGGGCTCAACAAGGGCGAAGCAGTAGTAGTTGGTGAGCTAACCAAGATACCCACCATGCTCAAGGTATCAGGCAGAAAAAGCGGTGAAGGCGGAAGCGACATAGACCTTGATGATGCGCTTAGCCGAGCCCTTGAAGCCTATAACCGGGCAAAGCGGATGGAGCCTGAGAAAGCCAAGGATAAAGAATACACTACAAAGTGGTAACATTGGTCAAGATCGTAATCACGGGGGACAACCATCTTAACCTCTATAACCAAAAACTAGGCTCAAAGCTCTCGGAGAGACGCGCCAGAATAGGCAGAGCATGGAGCGAGACCATCAAATACACCATAGAGCACAAAATCGACCTCTACATAAACACAGGTGACCTCTTCGACCAGTTATCACCTAGAAACCCCCCAAGAGCCAGCGTAATAGACGGCTTCAGACGACTACGCGAAGCAGGCATATCCTCTTATATCGTCGCTGGAAACCACGAGGTGCCCAGCAGTGAACGGGAAGGAGTATCCCCACATGCATTGCTACGGGAAGCAGATCTGGCGTATGTATTCGAGAACAGGATCAACTTCGACCAGATCATCGAGGACGTAGATGGCGTCAAGGTATCAGTCGCCGGAATGAGCTACAACAAGAACCTAGCCCCCAAGGAAGACCCCCTTGAAGATAAGACCATTCCAGCGGGCGGCGACCTGAACATCGCCATCCTCCACTACAGCATAGAGGACATCGCGCCACCCATCTGGGAGGAGCCCCGTATACGAAAAGCCAGCATCGAGCGAAATCCCCAGATCCAGCTATACGCCATGGGACACATCCACGAACACATAGCCACCAAGATCAACGACAGCCACATCGTCTACCCCGGCGGCACAGAGCACTACGACTTCGGAGAATGGGAAAAGACTACAGGCTTCGTCGTAGTAGACTACGATGAAAAAGCTGAGATCAAGTATATCCCAGTCGAGAGCCAGCCCATGAGGCAATTGAAGCTCCACACCAGTCACACAGAGCATGAAAAGATCACCGAGTCCATACAATCAGAAGTAATAAAGGCATCCAACATGGACGGGCTCTTACAGCTCGTGCTGGAGGGAGACTTGCCCTTCAAGAAATACACTGAGATCGACTTCACCGAGATCAACCGCCTAGGTGCAGCCCAGAATTTCTACTTTGAGTACATCGATAGAATCAAAGCCACGGGAGAAGGACTCCAGTTTTCCAGCAGCGAGGGATTGAACCCAAGGAAACGCCTTGAGGAGATCGCCCTCGAAGCCGTGAACCAGAGCAGCGGTGACGACCAGAAGATCTGGCAGCAGGCTATGAACTACGCCATCGAGTACTATCTGAAGGAGCGTGACCAGTGACGTTCAAACTGGTATCTCTCAGAGCGAGCGGCTTCAAGCGCCTCAACATCGAAGACAGGCTGCAGTTCCCAGAGGGAAGACTTCTAGTGCATGGCAGGAACGAGAGCGGGAAGAGCACCCTCATGGAGGCTATTCACTACGCCCTCTACGGTATGCCCCTTAGACCTAGCAAGAACGCTGGAAACGAGGACGTCATCTGTTACGGGCGAGACCAAGCCATCGTAGAGCTGGAGTTCAGCATCGAAGAGAACCACTACGTGGTGAGGCGAGAACTCCATAGAAAGAAGACCAACGTTCACCTCCTAAATAAACGAGAACAGGATGGAAGCCTCAGCAGGGTAACCACGGGGGCAAGGAACGTCAACAATGAGATCAGTGAGATACTCCACGGCATCGACAGTGATGCATTACTTAACAGCTGTCTCGTAGAACAGAAAGAGCTAGGCAAACTCGAAGCCTCCAGCAAGCAGGAACGCATCAAAGCCATGAGCAGCCTACTGAACCTAGAGGCGTTCATAGACTCACGGGACAAGCTCAAGAAAGAGGGAAGTGACCTCGAAAAAATACACCTCCAGACACTGAACAAGCTAGGGGATGCAGATAAAGCCAAACAAGAATACGAAGCAGCGGAAAAGCAACGGCAACAGGCAGAGAAACGCCTAGCCGAGATAGAGAGCGAGAAACAAAGTGTGCAGGAGAGACTCGACCAACTCAAACATGATCTGGAAATCATCCAGTGGATGAAGACCCACCAAACAAAGATCAACGAGACCAAGACAAGGCTAAGCGGAAAAGAAGACGAACTCAAACTACTCCAAGAACAGCTAGACGAGATAGAGAAAGCCGAGAAAGAACTCCAAACAGTATTAGAGAAAATACCAGAGGCCCAGAAAACACTTGCCGAGCTAGAGAAAAAACTAGAAACCGTACAGCAACTATCCGAGCTACTGGAAAAACTAGGCAAAACCGAGTCCAGCCTCGAAACCATCAACGTCAAACATGATGAGACTCAGCGAGCCTACACTGAAGCCTCAGAGGCAAAAGAACGAATAAAAGAACTCGACGAAAAAATCAAAGAATACACATCTGTAAAGATTGCATCAGAGAAGATCAGTGAAATCTCCAGTTACTTCAACAGGCTAACCACGTCTATAAACGAGGCAAAAAGGCTAGAAGCCGAACTGAAATCTGTACAGGAAAGACTCGGCGGCTCAAAGACTAGCGCTGAAAGGATCAAGGAGCTGGAGGACAGGGAAACACAGGCTAAGACTGCACAAGATCAGGCTCAAAAAATGAGGTCCTATGGCTCAGCTGGTATCTTAGCTGGGTTACTGCTAGCAGCCGTTATGATTTACTACTCCAATCTAGCCGTAGCCGCAGTCGGAGTCATCATCCTAGCCACAGGAGGATACCTCTACGCGACAAATAACCCAGGCAAGATGGATGCAGAGCTTGAAGCCATCAAAACTCAGAGAGACGAGATGCTTGGCGAGAGAGCCAGAATAAAGGACTACAACGAGACCATCAAACGCCTAGAAGCAGAACTCAATGAAGCCAAGAAAAACCAGTCTGAAACACAAGAAACCATCATAGAGACACTAAACCAGCTCCCTGACGAGCCAAGAGAATACAAGACCACTGTAAGCCTTACAGACCAAGAGACGGTAAACACGCTACGAGCCCAGATACAGGAAGACACCGAGACCCTAACCCGCTACACAACAGAGAAGACGAGCCTTCAAAAGAAGGCGGACAGCCTCGAATCAGTGAAAGAATCGCTGGAAGCCATCCAAAAAGACCGAGAAACACGGATAACAGAAGCCGAAACACTTAGAAAACAGATCACAGAGACCGAGCAAGAGACAGGCATCACCAGAGAACAGGAAGCCGAGATAAGGAAACAGCACACTGAAGCCAATAAGACCCTAACCCAGCTAACCACGCAGCAGACAGAGTACAAGCGAGCCCTAGAACGCCGCCCCCAGACCATGGAAAACATTAACGAGTCAAGTAACGAGATCAACCTGCTCAAAATAGTTCAGCAGCAGGAAGAGCAGAAGCTTAAAGAACTTGAGAAACACGGCGTCAACCTTGGAGATGAGCCAACTCTAAACGAGGAACGAGACAGCAGCCTCAGAAAATCAGCCTCACTGGAAAAAGAAGAACAAGAACGAGCCAATGATATCATGGAATCCAAGCAGACCATGAAGAAAACAGCTGAACTCATGGAACAATACCCGGTGCTAGTTGAGGAATCAGAGCGTGAAACCTTCAGGATCGAGGCCATGCGGCGAGCCACAATACTCCTCGACACCACCAGGGACAGCATCATGGCGGGGGTCAAGCAGAACGTGGAGAAGCACATGATGCTGTTCCTCCCCACCCTCACCGACCAGAGGTACAACATGGCTCGGATAGACGAGGAGAACTACAGGATCGAGGTCTACGACAGGGAGGCCAAGCACTGGCGCGGAAAGGGCGTGTTCAGCGGCGCCACCCAGGACCAGTTCAGCCTCGCCCTCCGCCTCGCCTTCGCAGTCAGCACCATACCCTCCATGAGGGGGACGCGCCCCGGATTCATCTTCTTGGACGAGCCGCTGAGCGGCTTCGACGCGCAGCGCCGCCTGGGCTTCATGCAGCTGCTGAAAGAGGACCTGAGCCAGTACTTTGACCAGGTGATCGTGGTGAGCCACATAGAGGCGCTGAGCGACGAGTTCCCGCACCACTGGCACCTGGACTCGGGGCAGCTTGTAGAAGCGTAGGTGCAGCGGCAGCCCCCTCTCCGTTCACGGGTTGACGCGGAGCAGTGCCGCATGCGCTTCTCCGCCCCGGTTTCCCGCGAGCGCCAAACGTTCGGACTTAGGTTGCTCCCTCCCGGGCCTGGCCAGGTTCGCCCGTCGAGTGCCCAGTAGCGGCCCTACGGCCGCACACGGATCAGCCGCCGGCCCCGCGGGGCAGGGCATCGACGAAGCGCGGTGCGTCTTACGCCGCGCGCCCCCGATCCCTTGGAAGGTTACTGACCCCTCTTGTAGCCCGTTAGAGGCGTGGGGGCAGGGCTAGCTCCCCGGTCCTACCTACCGCTGCAACTATCACTCGCACAGGTATAGTAAAAACGTTGCGCGTGAAGACGCTCCCACCCTACAGAACCGGGCTATATTGGTACGAACCCGAACTTCGCCAGACTCAGGCTTATGTTTGACAGGATCAGGGCTATGAAGCCGTAGGTGGCCAAGCTCTGAAGTTTAGCTCCTCCCTCCAGCCTCTCCGTGTAGGTGCGCCACATCTGCCCCCCGTCCAGGGGCCCGATGGGCAGCATGTTCATCATGGCCAGGTTTATGCCCACGAAGTATATCCAGTTGAGAAAGATTATCAGCGGCACGGGCATGGACCGCCCGAAGGCTATGAACACAGGTATCGTGAGCAGTCCCGTGACGAGGTTGATTATGCTGCCTATGGCGTAGATCCTCATCTTGGACATGAGGCTCGCCTGCTCCATGGACTCCTCGTCTGGCTCCACGGCGCCGCCGAAGGTTATGACCGCCAGCATCACGGCGGTGGACTTCACCTTGACGTCCTCCACGACGCACATGACGCCGTGGCCCAGCTCGTGGGTGAGTATTATGATGCCCGCGCCCAGGAGGAACCAGGGCATGCTGTCGACGCTTATGGTGACCCCGGGGATGAGCGGCTGCACCGGCGTGGCCAGCTCGGGGGCGAAGAAGAAGCTCCACAGGTTCTTGACCAGTATGTAGGTGATGAAGCTCACCTGGCCCACGCTGGCGGCGACACCGATGTTCCCTAGCACCCTCCAGAACCCGGGGCTCCACCCGGCGATCCGCTTCACGAGGTCGTTCAGCCTCGTCGACTTGTAGAGCGCGTAGTAAGGCTCCACGACCCACCCCTTCTCGTCCAGCTTCAGCCTCTTCGCCGCGAGGTAGAAGACGACCCACGCCACCAGGACGAGCGCCAGTGCCGCTGTGCTGCTTGAAGCCATGCAGCATATGTGACTGAGGCTTAACATATAAGGGGAACGCCCAAATGATGAATAGAGGGAAGCCTTGGACGAGATGCACGTAGAGTACACGGAGGACCGCCGGCGGCTACTGCGGATGCTGAGGGCCGAAACGGAGGAGATGATGAGGCCCCTCCACGAAGCCTACATCGACGCCGTTGTCTATGGCAGCATAGCCCGAGGCGACGTGAGGGAGGGCAGCGACATCGATATATGGATAACCAGCTCGCCGTCACCCACCGTCGTCCAGGCTGTCCTCGAGAGACGGGGCGTACGCATCCGTCGGAGAGAGATAATCCAGGCTACCCCCAGCTACGCCGCCAAGGCGTACCTCTACACGGAGCCCGACAGAGGCTACAGCCTCCCCCTCGTGGAGCTGAGGGCCAGCGAGGCGGAGTTCTACAGGTTCGCCGGCTCCCTCGGCTACCCACGGCTCCAGACGGGGACAAGGGTGCCCGGCGTGGACAAGAGGCTCATGCTTATAGAGCCGACGGAGACGGGGCACAGGGAGTCTACCATACAGGGGCGCGAGGGGCGTGTCGCCGGCCTCCTGGGAGTGGACATAAAGATAGTTCAGGAGAGGGTCCGAACCCTTGAGAGGCGAGGAAAGGTGGGCAGGACAGGAGTCTACATCAAACGTGTTCTCGCTGACGACGAGGACTTTGGGGCGGTCTTCGAAGACCTGGTCATGTCTAAGCCTGCGCTGCGCCGTAGAATGAGACAAAAAAGATGAGGAAAAAAAGGTTTAGCTTAGATCTTTGAAGGATCTTACCTCTAGGCCGCGGGGGATGCGCACCCCCTCCGCGACGCGTTCGCCTATGATGGTTTTTATATTCTTCTCGTTGGCGGCGTCGATGAGCCTCCCTGTGACTATGCCGTCGAACAGGACGACGCTCACGCCTTCGCTGTTCTTCAGCTTGTCCACGAGGTCGCTGACAGGTATCCGTCCGGCCTGGCTTCCGTCTTCCTTCAGCAGCACCGCCTCAAGGGTGCCGCGGAGCCCTCCAGCTATCCCGGCCAGCTCGCTTGAGACCACTACCTCCTCTATGGCCTCTTTGTTGGCGAGGGCTTCCCTTATCTCGTCGGGTGTGAGCTCCTCGACCTCCTTGCCTCGTGGTGCGCGGGCCACGTACTTGGGCTTCGCGACTTGGAGCATCTCCTGCAGTATGAGGTCTCCGCCCCTGTCGCCGTCGAGGAAGGCGGTTATCTCCTTCTTCATTGCCAGGTTCTTTATGGTGTTCGGCACCTTCACGCCCTCAAGGGCTATGACGCCTGTGACCCCGCATTTTATGAGGTTGTTAACGTCTGCGCGTCCCTCGACGACGATTATCTCCTTGCTCCTGCTTATGTCGGGGGTGGCTGTCAGCCTCTCCCGCCCATAGTTGACGGCCTTGACCTTCTTGTCTTCCTTCTGGACCTCGTCGAGGAGTTTCTCGATCTCGTGGCCTTCCTTGACCACCCACTCCTTCATGAGTTCCTTGGCTCTCGCCACTATCTGGGCGCGTTTCTCGCTGCGGACGTCCGTGATTTGCTCTATCTTCATCTTCGCGGCGCACGGGCCCACCCTGTCCACGGTCTCCATGGCCGCCGCGATGACGGCGGTCTCGGCCCTGTCCAAACTGCTCGGGGCCATCACTGTGCCTGTGGTCCTGTCTTTAGCGGATTTCAGCTCTATGTCGATCCTGCCGATCTTGCCTGACTTCATCAGCTCCCTTAGCTCAAAGTCCTTTGGGAAGAGGCCCTCGGTCTGGCCGAATATGGCGCCGATGACGTCGTGCTTCTCCACGACGCCTTCCACCGAGAATGTGGCTTTAATCACGTACTTCGCGCCCGGGAACTTTTCTGTGTCTTTCACCTATGATCATCTCTGTTCTCTGTGCTCTAGTCACCCTTACCGCAGGGGCCCCCGGCGCATTAATTGGGGCCTGCCCGGGCGTGATAGAATCAAACCCTTCTTTTTCCGATGTGAGTGCAGGAGAACCGCATGCGTCGGGGTTCCCTGCAGGTGAGAGTGTACTTTGATGCAAGCGTCTTTTCTGACGCTCGTTTACATTGGCGGGGTCTCTAGATAAAAAGGTTCCCGAAATGGGTTAGACTTATCTGCGTATGTTGAGGCTGATATGAGAGGTATACGGGTTGAGTGTGAAGGTCGCGGTTAACGGGTTCGGCAGGACCGGGCGCCTCGCCCTCAGGGCTGCCATAGAGAAGGGGTCGCCACTGGAGTTCGTGGCGGTCAACAGAGGGGACGCGGCTTCCCTCGGCCATCTCTTGAAGTATGACAGCGTCCATGGGCGCGCGCCGTTCACCGTCGAGTGGGACGAGGAGAACATATACGTTGACGGCAAACCCGTGAGGGTTCTCTACGAGAGCGACGCGGAGAAGCTTCCATGGAGGGAGCTGGGCGTGGAGATCGTCATCGAAGCCTCTGACCAGTACAGGAGCAAAGAGGCGGCGAGTAAGCACCTGAAGGCAGGCGCCAAGAAGGTGCTCGTCGCGGCGCCCGGGAAGAACATGGACTGCACCATCGTGCTGGGGGTCAACGACGGCGTCTACGACAGGGAGAGACACAGCGTAGTCTCCAACGCCTCGTGCACCACCAACTGCCTAGCGACTGTATCCAAGGTGCTCCACGACGGCTACGGCATAGAGTCTGGATACATGTCGACGATCCACGCCTACACTAACACGCAGACGTTGCTGGATAAACGCTCAAAGGATCTGAGGAGGGCGCGCGCCGGCGCGTTGAGCATCATACCCACCAGCACGGGGGCCTCCAAGGCCATAGGGGAGGTCATGCCCGAGCTGAAGGGAAGGCTCGACGGTATGGCGTTCAGGGTGCCGACCCCCGACGTGTCCCTAGTGGACCTGGTGGTCAACCTTGAGAAGCGGGCTACCGTCGACGAGATCAACGCGGCGTTCAAGGCCGCCTCGGAGGGAGCCATGAAGGGGATCATGGGCTACTCGGAGGAGCCGCTGGTGTCGGTCGATTACGTGCACAGCCCGTACTCCTCGGTCGTGGACGCCTCGGAGACCAGGGTCAACGGCCGTATGGCTAAGGTGCTCGCGTGGTACGACAACGAGTGGGGGTATTGCTGCAGGCTGGTGGACGTCGCCGAGATGATGCTGTAGCTACCTGGTTATGGTTAGCTGCCGCATCTTCTCAAGGTTCTCGGGTTTTTTCTCGAAGTATTTTGCCACGGGCTCCAGGAGCTTGATCATGGCATCGGAGACACCGTTCTTGAGGTCCAGCGGGTGCAGGTCACCCTTGGCGTAGGTCTGGGCCAGTTCCTCGAAGCTGTGGAACACGACGTCTCCGCCGAACTTCCTAGGCCGCTCCACCTCCAGTCTCCCTAGGTTGGGGAACACCGCCATCCGCGCGTGGGCCAGCACCGGGTTGTCCTCGACGATCTTCTCGGGACAGTAGGCCGCCCGGTACTTCTCCTTGACCTCCTTCGGGGTGTCGTTGATCCATATGGCGCCCTTGGCGACGCTCTTGCTCATCTTGTGCCGGATGCTCTGGTTTATGCCCTCGTCCTCGTCGAAGCTGCCGTTGAGTTCCGTCACCTGCAGGCCGGGTAGCAGAGGATTGTGGAGGCATACGGGGACCTTGAAGCCCAGCTTGGGCGCGGCCTCCCTTGCCAACATGTGGACCTTCCTCTGGTCCATCCCCGCGCAGGCGCAGTCCAGGTCCATATGGAAGATGTCGCTGGTCTGCATCGCCGGGTACAGGGCCCACGCCGTCTCCACGTCCGTCGTGTCGGCGCTTCTTCCCATGATGGGCATGGCTCGGAGGGTCCGCCTGAGGCTCGTGGACTTCATGACGCGGACCACCTTCTCCCAGTAGTCCTTGGTGTCCACCACGTCGGAGGCCCACACGTACTCGACCCTGCCCTCGGGGAGACCCAGCGCCGTGAAGCAGTCCTTGAAGTACTCCGCCGCGGTGGCCAGGTTCTCCATGACGCCGCCCATCTTGTTGTTGATCCAGCCGTGCCACTCGGCTAGGTAGATTATGAAATGGAACCCCGCGTCGACGTAGTCGCTCATCTTCTTTCCCACGATGAGGCCGGTTCCGGCGTGCATGATGCCGCTGGGCTCGAAGCCGACGTAGCCCCGCGGGTGGTCGTTCGTCTCCAGGAGGCTGCGGAGCTCATCGGCGGTGATGATCTCCTGTAGGTTACGTGATACGAGTTCGAGGCGGGTCTCTGTGTTCAAGTTGGTTCGCCAACAATTGCATACGTGCCGGGTTTTTATTAAGGGTATAGGGTAGCCTCAGCTGCCCCTCCCCGCCTCTCCGGCTAGCCTCCGCAGCTGGCTTAGGACGTGCTCCCTTATCTCTCTGGGTGCCCTGAGGGATGCGACTATCCTGCCGTCCTTGATCAGGGGCTTCAGCATGGGCTCCGTGTCGCCCTCGCACTCGCCGCACCTGGGCTGGGCCGCGTCGGCGGGCGTCACTATGTCGCTGAGGCACTCCTTGCACCTCCAGACCTGTTTCTTTCCGCCGAGCTTGCCCCGCTTGGCGTGGGGCACCCCGTCGACCTCGACGATGTCCATGGCGAAGTCGAGGGTGGGCGCCCCGCTGACCCATGTCCCCACGCCGAAGGCGTCCGCCCCGGCCTCAGCTAGCTCCTTCACCGTGTCCTCGTTGAGGCCCCCCGACACGAATATCTTGACGCCCTCATAGCCCCTGAGGTTCAGCTCCCATCGCACCTCCTTCACTATCTTGGGGAAGCTGCCCCGCCTGGAGCTCGGGGTGTCGAGGCGCACCCCGTACAGCCGTTTCCCGAGGGTCTCGGCGGCCATTATCGCTTCGGTCTTCTCGTCGTAGTAGGTGTCCACGAGTATGATCCGGGGGGACTCGGGCTCGACCACCTCGTCATATGCTTTCCATGCCTGGACCTGGTCGCCGAACACTATCATGAGGGCGTGGGGCATGGTCCCGGTGGGCTGTAGGCCGCAGGTCTCGGCTCCGATGATGCTCGACACGCCGTCGAGGCCGCCGATGTAGCTGGCCCTGTCCATGGCGGGGGCCAGGGACGGGTGGATTCGCCTAACCCCGAATCCTATCACCGGCTTGTCCCCCGCGGCGACCCTGACGTACGCGGCTCTGCTGGCGACCGCCGACTCCTGGCAGATGAAGCCGAGGAGCGGCGTCTCGTACTCGCAGAAATCGTGGTACGTCCCCTCTATGGTGAGCACCGGGCTCCTGTAGCCGAGGCTGTCCTCGCTGTGGAAGAGGCTGCCCTCCGGCATGCAGTGGATGTCCACGGGGAGCCCCTCGAATAGGCGTGCCACCTCCTCGACGCCGCACAGGACGCCCCACGGGTGGTTGTCGGGGGGCGAGCCTATGGTCACCTCCATGACGACCCGGACCTTATCCTTACCCTTCGCCTCCAGTATCTTCTTGGTGCGCTGGAAGTATACGTCGGTGGTGCGTCCCCGCCTGATGTCCTCGGAGGACGCTATGTGGAAGCCCTTCATCGTGACTCTCCCAGCAGTTCCTCGGCTTCACCCGAGTCGGTGAGCTCGGCGTCGTACATGCGCCTCATGAACGCGAGGCTCGTCTCCTGCTCCTCCGGCGTCAAAGCGTTGACGCAGTCGGTGGGGACCACGACCCTGTACCCCCTGAAGTAGGCGTCGGCTGCGGTGTGTTGTATGCAGATGTTCGTCAGCACCCCCGTGAGCACAACCGTGTCCACCTTGAGCTCCCGGAGCAGCGCGTCCAGCCCCGTGGCGTAGAACGCGCTGTACCTGCGCTTGTAGAGCCTGTGGTCACCTTCCGCGGGGGCGAGCTCGGGCACCATCTCCGCCTCGTCGCTGCCGGCGACGGCGTGGCTGCCCCACACATCGAACTCGTGGTCCACTCCTTCAAGATGGGCGTCTGTGACGTAGACGACATGCGAGCCGCCCCGCCTAGCTGCCTCGATAAGCCTCTTGATGTTCGGGACCACGGCTTGGGCGTGGGCTCCTCCAAGCCTCCCCGTGACGAACTCCTTGATCATGTCTATTACGAGTAACGCTGTCTTCAACTCTATCGATATGAGCTATGGGATGCCTCCGTATAACTTTATGAGGTTGAGGGCGGGGTTCCCCTGTTCCCTGCACCAAACTTTCAGCCTCATCGAATCGGCGTCGCCGTACTCGGCTGAGCTCTCTCAGATGCAGTGATTTGTGGGCCCCGCGCCTCCCCCGCCTGTTCCACATGTGGGTAACCCTCGGATCACAGCGTGGCTCCGCGAGGGCCGTCAACGTGGGTGCGTCGATTGTCGACGGGGTGACTTGAACTAGGAAACAAGGAGTATAACCGTTACTGTTTGAGCTTCTGTAGGGCTCGGCTCACACAGGCTGTGCAACTCTGAAGGGCCTCCATCTCCAGGAGAAATCGTGCATCCACTTCGGCTCCCTTCAGGCGTAGAACTGTGTCAGGTGATAGTCTCGCTCCTCGGCTGATTATAGCTCCGGGGCGTTATGGGGGCTCAGTGTTTGGAGTGTATCCCATTTTTTCGTCTAAGGGTATATGCGAAATTATTTCGTATAGAGGTATATCCGAAATCCACCATCCACCCGAAACATAGAGACCATCGCACCGTAATACTCAGCTAACTCCTTTACAGCGCTTGACGCTCTCTCTGGGCCATAGAAAACGCTGTACTGGATCATCTCACCTCCTAGAGTTCCAAGTATCTCTTGTAGGTTCTGATAGAATCTTCCTACGGGTTGCTCGTCTCTGAAATCATAACAGACTATCCAGTTAGCCTCCTCTTGTTCGTCTTTTAGACTCTCGATGATTTTTTGGGCGATGCTTTTTCTACCCATTCCGATAACGGATGTACCTTTATACGAAATTATTTCGACTGCACCCCTATACGAAAAAAATCAGGGACATCGAAAAAAAACAAATTGGGAAACCTAGAGATACTCCTTGAACCATCGGAGAATATGCCGTAACCGCTCCTCACGGTGCTTAGGTTTCCCGCCCCTGCTTAACTCGTGGTTCTCGCCGGGGAACCGGACGAGCTCCGTCGGTACGCCGTTGAGCTTCAGGGCGGTGAACCACTGCTCTCCCTCCGCCATGGGGCACCTGTAGTCCTCCTCGCTGTGGATGATGAGGCACGGCGTCTTGACGTTGTCTGCATAGTAGAGGGGGCTGTGCCTCATCTGCTCGACGAGGTCTTCTCCCCAGTACGTCTTCCTGCCGCTGATGGATTCGGGCTGCATGAACCCTATGTCGCTGACGCCGAACTTGCTCACCCAGTTGCAGATGCTGCGGCACGTCACCGCGGCGTTGAACCTGTCGGTGTGGCCGATGATCCAGTTTGTGGTGTAGCCGCCGTAGCTGCCGCCGGTTAAGCCCAGGCGCCCCTCGTCCATCCACGGGTACCGCCTCAGAGCCTCGTCGGTGAAGTCCATGAAGTCCTCGTAGTCCACCTCGCCGTAGTGCCTCATCACGGCCTGGGTGTACTCCTCCTCGTAGCCGGCGCTGCCCCGCGGGTTAGTGTATATCACGGCGTAGCCTTCAGCCGCTAGGAGCTGGAACTCCTGGAAAATGCCGTCGCCGTAGACTCCTCTGGGCCCTCCGTGCATCTCCAGCACACACGGGTACTTCCTACCTTCCTCCCAGCCAACCGGTTTAATAATCCAGCCTTCGACGACGCGGCCCAGCCGGTTGGTGAAGGTAAAGCTCTCGGGCTCAACGAGTTCTAGGCCGTTGAGAAGCCTGTCGTTGAACTTGCTTAGCCGCTTCTCCTCTCCGTCCAGCAGATAGAGTTCGCAGGGCCGGGTGGCGCTCATCGCGTTGAACGCTATCTTCGCGCCGTCCCCGCTGACGCTGAAACCGTCCACGACCCTGCCCTCGATGACCGTTTCTACCTCGCCGCCGTCTACCCTGACCTTGTAGACGTTGCAGTGCGGCGTGTCCGCGGTGAGGAAGTGGATGTGCTTCCCGTCGCTGCTCCACACGGCGCCTGGGTCGGGCGTAGAGACCCTTAGGTCGCTGCCGACACCCATCCCGAGGCTCCGGTCGAAGCCTTCAGTCAGGCATCGTTTCTCGCCGCCTCCGCTCGGCATGAGGTACAGGTCGTAGTCCACGGCGAGCTCCTCCGGCTGATCGTGGCCGATGAAGGCGATGGACTCCCCGTCTGGGCTGTAGCTGAGGGCCGTGATGGCGCAGTCGCCTCCGGTTATCTTCTCCGGGTCCCCGCCCTTCGCCAGCACCTCGTATATGTCCCGGACCCTGCTTGTGTCCGCGTCGGGCTCCATGCTGGTGATGAACGCGATCTCCTTGCCGTCCGGGCTCCACTGGGCGTACTCTACGTCGTACTCGCCGTCCGTGAGCTGCCTGGGCTTCCGCCCCTGCCTCACGGTGAAGAGGTGGGTTCTCCTCCCCTCGAAGAACCCCATAGCGTTGAACTTGTACCTGATCCGCTTGATCACCTTGACGTCGGTTTCCTCGGGCTTCTCCTCCGTCCAGACCCTGCTTGTGAAGAGTATGTCCCTGCCGTTGGGAGCCCACTTGGGGCCGCTTACGCCCTCATCGGTCTCCGCCACAAGGGTGGCCTCGCCGCCCCGCAGCGGTATCACGTATAGCTGGGTCTTCTTCTCGGGCTCCCTGCCCCTCGACAGGAACAGCAGCTTAGAGCCGTCTGGGCTCCACCTTGGGCTGGTGTCGCTGCCCTGGCCGTGGGTGAACTGGTAGAGGGCGCCTGTCCCGGTCTCCGCCATCCAGATGTGGCGATCGTACCCGTCCTCCTCGTGTTCTACGGCGCTGAGCACGAAGGCGATCATTGAGCCGTCAGGGCTTATCTGGGGGTCCGAGACGAACTTGAATCTCCGCAGGTCCTCGACCTTTATCCTGCGCTTAGCCATAATGCATCGGAATGGAATAGGGCGTTCAACGAGTTAAGATTTCAGCTATGGAAGCCGTTCAGCCGCCTCCAGCCTGTCGGCGACACCCGTCAATCCGAGGGAGACCAGTGTCTCCTTGGTCTGCCACCCCGTCCCGGGGTCCCAGCCGTGGAGACCGTAGTACTCGTCGAGCATACGCTCCCACTCCTCGTGGTCTATGTGTTCCCCGGCGTAGGGGCCGGACTTGACCGGCTCCTCCCAGTACCTCTTCGGCGGGTAGTCGTCTCGTCTCGTGAAGCCGCCGTGGAGCGTGTTGAACGCCTTCTCCAGGTTGTGCACCTGAAGCCCTATCCGCATGAACCTCTCGACGTCGAGGTCCATCCCCGTGAGGCTTGACGTCAGTTCCGCGAGATGGTGGGCCGCGTGCCCTGAGGCCTCGGTCTCCCATGAGAGGAGGCCGTTGTTGTAGAGGCACGTGCCCGTCATGTCGAGGATGGCCTTGTACTGCTCCTGCATGTACACCCTCCACGGCACATCCTCGTAGCTGAGAAACCGTTCGGGGCTGAACGAGTGGATGGCTCCCCTGAGATGGCGTCCAGCGGCGGGAGAGGTCACTACGCCGAAGCCCCAGCCCTTGCTTACCCTGATCCCGTCCACGCTGTCCTGGCCCTTGATGTGAACGGCGAACTCCTCCGAGCCCCCGCCCAGCCTCTCGGCGGCGGCCTTGACGCCGTCCGCCAGGAAGCCGCCGAAGCCCTCCCTGTACGCCAGTTTCTCCAGGAGGGTTATGACCGCGTCGTGGTTGCCCCACGTCAGCTCTAGGCCGTCGGTGTCCTCCTTGGTGAGGAGCCCCTTCTCGTAGCACTCGAATGCCCAACCGATGACCACGGAGGCGTTGTCGCCGTCGAGGCCCAGCTGGTTCGTCAGTAGATGGGCTTTAATCGCCGCCTCAGGGTTGTCGCAGTCCACCCGTGTGCAGAAGCTGTTGCTGCTGTTGTTCCACCAGCCCTCCCCCTCCACCTTGTACGGGCCGTCGGGGACCACCATCCACGGCATGCAGCCGACGGGGCAGCCGAAGCAGGCTAGAATCTTCTTCCTGTAGGGCTTGATGGTGTCCCCCGCCACCCGCTTGATCTTCTCGGGGTCCCAGTAGTCGTCCTGGCCGTTCCTTACGGGCCTGAACCCTGCCTCCCACGCGGGGCTGCCGTAAACGCTCTCGACGCCGTAGTACCCGTCCCTCCTGTACAGCTTGGCCTTCGGGAACTGCTCTATCTTCTTTCTGGCGGCGTCCACCGCCTCGATGAATCTCTCGGGTTCGGCTACGGTGACTGGCAGGCTTCCCCTGGCCGCGACTGCCTTGAGGTTCTTGCTTCCCATGACGGCGCCCACCCCGGAGCCGCCCGCCGCCTTGGCTCTGTCGGAGAGTATGCACGCCGACTTCACCTGGTTCTCGCCGGCTGGGCCTATGCCTATGACGCGGACCTCGTTGTCGTTTCGGCTGGACCGGATGGCTCTCTCCGTGTCCCACGTGGTCTTGCCCCAGAGCCCCCCGGCGTCCACGAGTTCGGCCGCTCCGTCGCTGAGCCACAGGTAGACCGGGTTCTCCGCTCTGCCGGTGATGACGAGGCTGTCGTAGCCGGCGTACTTCATCTCTGCGCCGAAGTGGCCGCCGCAGTTGGCGGAGCCGACGCCCCCCGTGAAGGGGCTCTTCGTGTCTATGGACACCCTGGAGCAGAAGGGCGAGAGGGTGCCCACGAGGGGTCCGACTCCGAAGAGCAGCATGTTCTCCGGGTCGAGGGGCCTAGTCGATGGGCTCAGCTCGTCGAACAGAATCCGGGCGTTGACTCCTCTGCCCCCGACGTATCTCTCGGCGTACCTCATGGTGGGTTCCTCAGTGATCCTCTCCTCGGTGAGGTCGACGCGGAGTATTCTACCCGCGTAGCCGTGGGGCTTCACCGTGACACCTTCCTGGCGCCGTAGGCGCAGTACTTGACGCAGAGCGGCGTCTCCTCCCCCTCGCAGAGGTCGCACGTCGAGTCGATGGACAGCGTGATGACGGCGGTGTCGTTGTCCCTCGATACACGGGTGCTGCTGCGCGACGGGTTGAACATCCTGTGCCCGGTGTGGTGGAACGAGCAGGCTGATTCGCACATGCGGCAGCCCTGACACTTCTGGGGGTCGAGAAGAATCAACGCGATCGGAAACCGTGAGGAGAGCCCAAATATAAGATTTTGGAGAGAGTCAATCTCTGAGAAGCCAGTAGAGGAGCCCCTTCTGGGCGTGCATCCTGTTCTCGGCCTGGTCCACCACCACGGACCGGGGCGAGTCCATGACCTCGCTGGTTAACTCCAGCCCCCTGTGGGCGGGCAGGCAGTGCATCACGATGCAGTCGGCCTTGGCCTTCTTGACCAGCTCCGTGTTCACCTGGTAGGGCGGGAACATCTTCATGCGTCTCCGTTTCTCCTCCTCCATGCCGGCGCTGACCCAGACGTCGGTGTAGATGACGTCGGCGTCTTTCACGCCCCTCGACGGGTCGTGGTTTACCTTGACGTTGCCTTTGTTGGCCTTGACTTTCTCGATGAGCCTGGGACTCGGGCTGTACTGGGGGTCGTCCGGGCACACCACGGCTACGTTCATCCCCATGCTGGTGCACCCGATGACGGTGGACGCCGCCGTGTTGCAGCCGCCATCGCCCACGTAGGCGATCTTCAGGCCGGCCAGGCCGCCCTTCTTCTCCTGGACTGTTAGGAGGTCGGCCATGTTCTGGCACGGGTGGTACAGCTCGGTCATGCCGTTGATGACGGGCACCGTCGCCGACGCCCCTATCCTCTCCATGGCCTCCTGCTTCAGCACCCGGGCCATGATGCAGCTGCTGTACCTGCTGAGCACCGCCACACCGTCCTCCAAGGTCTCGCTCCTGCTGAACCCGCCCTCGGAGACGCCGTAGAAGATGGCGTGGCCGCCTAGCGCGTTCATCCCCGCCTCGAAGCTTATCCTGGTGCGTAGAGACGGCAGCTCGAAGAGCATTATAAGGGTCTTGCCCTCCAGTGCATGCAGGTACTTCTTGGGGCTGCCCTTTATCTCGGATGAGATACTGAGCACCTCGCCCAGCTCCTCGCTGGATAGGTCGAAGTCGCTTAGTACGTGTTTCAAGTCAATCACTTTTAATTGATTCAGAGTTGAACATACCACTCCACCGGGTTATATCGTTTACGGCATAAAAGCCATGAAAATAGGCATCGTCGTTCCATTTGTTGCATCTAATTTGCGTGTTCTCCCCCCAGCCCCACCACGGGATGAGGCCCTGCTTCTCCAACCAGTACATGAACAACATTATGAACATAAAGCCCACAAAGAAGACGACCCCCTCCACAACGTCATCCAAGTTAGAGAAGTCCCTCCCGGAGAAGGCACCTGCTAAAAGGATGACAACACCGGTGATGTAGCAGGCAGCGGCTCTCCTGTTCAACCCAGATATGGAGAAAGGTTAGTTTCTATTTAAGGTACTTGTCGAACCACCTGAGCATGTGCCTGAACCGCTCCTCCCTATGCTTGGGCTTCCCGCTCCTGCTCAGCTCATGGCTCTCCCCCGGGAACCTGACCAGCTCCGTGTCGACGCCCAGCTCCTTGAGGGCGACGAAGAACTCCTCGGCCTGCTGTATGGTGCACCGTAGGTCGTTCTCGCTGTTGATGAACAGGGTCGGCGTCTTCACTTTCTCCGCGTACCTGATGGGGCTCTGGCTGAGGAGCTTCTCCTCGTCGCGCCACGGGTACCCCATGTTGCCCGATTCGCCGTGTTTGTAACCGAGGTCGCTGTAGCCGTGGTGGCTGTGCCTGTTGCATGTGCTGCGGCAGGCCACCGCCGCCTTGAACATGTCAGTCTGGGTATTGATCCAGTTGGTTAGGTATCCGCCGTAGCTGCCGCCGGTGACTCCGAGCCTCTCCCCGTCGATGAAGCCGAACCGTTTTACGGCGTCCCGGGTGAAGCCCATCACGTCCCTGTAGTCGACGGTGCCGTGGCGACCGTTCAGGGTCGCGCCGTATTCCTCGCCGTAGCCGCCGCTGCCCCGAGGGTTAGTGTAGATCACGCAGTAACCAGTCGACGTGAGGAGCTGGAACTCCATGTAGATGCCGTCGCCGTAGATGCCGAGGGGGCCGCCGTGGATCTCCAGGATGGTCGGGTACTTTTCTCCCTCCGTGTAGCCGACGGGCTTCATGACCCAGCCGTCTATCTCCATGCCCTCCTCGTTGACCCAGGTATAGTGCTCCGGCTCCACGATGCTCAGACGTTTAAGGAGCCGGTCGTTGAACTTCGTGGCCCTCCTCTCTCCCTTTGCGTCCCTGACCCATATCTCGCATGGGTGGGTCGCCTTCATGGCGTTGTAGACGAGGACGGATGCGTCGCTGGAGAGGCTGAAGCCGTCCACGGATCGCTCGGATGTGAGCCGAGTGACCTCGCCGGTCTCCTTGCTTACCCTGTAGACATTGGCTGTCGGCACATCGCCGGTGAGGAAGTAGATGGACTCGCCGTCCTTCGACCACACGGGCCCCGGGCTCGGCGTCGAGAAACGGAGGTCGCTGCCGACTCCCCGGCCGATGCTCCTGTCGAAGCCGGAGGTTATGTTTCTGGGGGCTCCCCCCTCCGAGTCCATGACCCAGATGTCGTTGTTCGTGGCCCCGCGGGCGTGGAAGTCGTTGCCAATGTACGCGATCTCTGAGCCGTCCGGTGACCACGAGAGACCGCCTATCGTGTGGCTGGTCTCCGTGATCCTCTTCATCTCGCCGCCCTTGGACGGCATCAGGTAGACATGCCTGACGTGGGTCATGTCGGCGTCCTCCTCTAGGTTGGTGACCAACGCGATCTGTTTACCGTCTGGGCTCCACGCCGCGGCCTCCACGTCGATCTCGCCCTTGGTGAGCTGCTTCGGCTTCCTGCCCTGCCTTACGGTGAAGAGGTGCATCCGCTTCCCGGCGAACATGCCCACGCCGTTGAGCTTGTACCATATGCGTTTCACGACCACCACGTCGGTCTCAGGCTTCTCTGGCTCCCAGACGCGGCTCGTGAACAGTATGTCCCGTCCGTTGGGCGCCCACTGGGGGTTCATGACTCCGGTCTCTAGGTCCGCGACCAGCTGGGCTTCCCCGCCCTCCGCGTCGATGACGTAGAGCTGGTTTTTCTTCTCGGGCTCCCGGCCGCTGGAGAGGAAGAGCAGCCTGGAGCTGTCCGGGCTCCAACGTGGGTTGCTGTCCTTCCCGGGGCCTGACGTGAACTGCCTGTGTTTACCGGTGGCGGTGTCCAGCATCCAGATGTGCTTCACGTAGTCGTCCTCGTCGTAGTCGACGGCGGTGTGCACGAAGGCGGCTCTCCCGCCGTCCGGGCTGACCTGGGGGTCCGAGACGAACACGAAGCTACGAAGGTCCTCGATCTTAACTTTACGATGTGTCATACACTGAATTAGAGCCTTTAGGAAATTAAGATTTCAGTTACAATACAGCAAAAAGCCCAACCCTAAGTTTTGAGACATTTGATAAAAAAGACGTTTTTTCATTTATACTCGTCGATGGCTTATCGATTATGCAAAGGGCGAAGGAACACAGCCTCTTTACCTAAAGCATGGCGTTGACACCGCATTTCATTAAAAGAAACCAATATCACTAGTTTTTCATCAATTTTCGTCGATGCTTTTCGCCTTAAAAAAGGGGGATAGATGAATTTTAATAATAATTCGAACAAAACCTCTGTAATGTCACTTGATATTCCATCACCCGAGGATTTTTTTGGTCACGTTATGGGCGCCGACAGGAAGCTCGTGCGCTGGGACCGCGTGGTCGACTACTTCATGGAGCTGAACAAGTCTCCGATGGTCAAGGTCACGGAGCTGGGTAAGAGCACGGAGGGAAACCCGTTCATCGTCGCCTTCATCACCTCTGAGGAGAACATGGGGCGTCTAGAGGAGATCAGGGAGATGAGCTGGAGGCTCAGCCACCCCAAAGGCGTCCCCATGGAAGAGATAGAAAGGATAGCGTCGGAGGGCAAGACAGTGGTCGCCATGACCATGAGCATCCACGCCACCGAGGTGGGGGGCACCCAGATGGCCCCCGAGCTGGCGTGGGAACTCATCACCCTCCCCGAGAACAGGGAGATACTGGATAACACTGTGCTCGTGATGGTGCCCTGCTTCAACCCCGACGGCCAGATCATGGTCACCGACTTCTACGAGAAGTACCTGGGCACCGAGTACGAGGGCTGCAGCCCGCCGTGGCTCTACCACAAGTACACGGGCCACGACAACAACCGTGACGCCATCCACAACAAGATGGTGGAGAGCCAGATGGTGAGCCAGCTCCTCTACAACGAGTGGTTCCCCCAGGCCTACATCGACTACCACCACATGGGCAGCTACGGTGCACGGTTCTACATAGCGCCGTTCGCCAACCCGGTGGACGACAAGGTGGACCCTCTGGTCTGGACTGAGCAGGAGCTCTACGGCGGCCTCACCCACGTCCTCCTGGAGGAGGCTGGGAAGCACGGCGTGGAGTCGGCGGCCACGTACCCCGGCGAGTTCATGCCCACCTTCAACTACGTGCCGTGCTGGCACAACGTCTGCGGCATGCTGACGGAGTCTGCGTCCGCCAAGCTCGCTACCCCCCTGTACATCCACTACCACCAGCTCAGGGGCAGCAGGCGGGGCCGACCAGAGTACAGGACCCAGATGGGCTTCCCCCACCCCTGGATGGGCGGCTGGTGGAGGCTCCGGGACGTGGTGGAGCAGCAGAAGATAAGCGCCTACGGAACCCTGAAGGCGGCGGCCAGGTTCAGGGAGCTCATCCTCCGGAACATGTACAGGAAAGCGAGCGGCGCCATGAGGAAGGGAGCCGAGGAGCCGCCGTACGCGTTCGTCATCAAGCCCGAGCAGCACGACGAGCTGGCCGCCTACAAGCTGATGAAGACACTCATGGACGTGGGGGTCGAGGTGAGCCGCAGCCAGCGGGAGTTCGTCGCCGACGGCGTCAGCTACCCCCGTGGCTCCTACGTGGTGTTCGCGAGCCAGCACTGTAGGCCTTACATTGTGAGCCTCCTGAAGCGTACCTTCTACCACCTGGGGGCGTTCAGCAAGTACCCTGACGGGACCCCCGTGGTCCCCTACGACCTCTCAACGTACACCATCGCCGAGTTCAGCGGCGTCAGGCTCCACGAGATCGAGAAGCACTTCGACGGCATTTTCGAGACGCTCACGAGCATCAGGTTTCCACGCGGCAGCGTCGAGGAGGAGGCGGCCAACGGCTGGCTCCTGGACGTGCGCGTCAACGACGGCTTCGAGGCCGTCAACAGGCTCCTGAGAAAGGGGATCACTGTGCACCGGCTTACCGAGCCTGCGTCGACTGAGGCCGGCGTCTTCTCGGCGGGCAGCTTCTACATCCCCAAGGCTGAGGGTCTGCAGGGCGAGCTGGAGAGGCTGAGCAAGAGGTGCCACATATGTTTCGAGGCGGCTCCGGCGGCCGTGAAGTCGAGGCCCGTGAAGATGCTTCGCGTCGGGATGTACCAGCGGTACTGGGGGGGCAACGCGGATGAGGGCTGGACACGGTTCCTGCTGGAGCAGTACAAGTTCAGGTACAAGACCCTGATGGACAAGGACATCCAGCGCGGGAGGCTGGCGAAGAGCTACGACGTCATAATACTGCCTTCCGACGCCACCGAGCTGATCATGGGCGACAAGATAGAGGAGTACTTCGAGAAGCGTTGGGGAGGCGGCTTCACAATGCCCAACTACCCGCCTGAGTACAGGAGCGGCCTCGGCGAGGAAGGCGTCGAGAAGCTCAAGGAGTTCGTCGAGGAGGGCGGGACTCTGCTCTGCTTCGGCGAGTCCAGTGACTTCGCCATCGAGAAGCTGGGGCTCCCAGTCAGGAACGTGTTGAAGGACGTGAAGAACACCGATTTCGTGTGCCCGGGCAGCACGCTGCACGTGGACGTCGACGGCGGCCACCCGCTGGCGTGGGGCGTCCAAGACGACCTGCTTATCGTTTTCCGCCACCACCCGGCTTTCGAGGTGAAGCCTAGGGTCAACAACGAGGAGTACAGCGTGGTCCTCAGCTACCCCGAGAAACACATAATGGAGAGCGGGTGGCTCACCGGCGAGGAGCGCCTGAGCCACAAGGCGGCCATGGTGGAGGCCAAGCTGGGTAAGGGGCGCGTGGTGCTCTACGGGTTCCAGCCCCAGATGAGGGCCCAGCCCGAGGCAACGTTCAAGCTTCTCTTCAACGCCCTCCTCGGGTAGCGGATTTTATCGTCTACCCCACCATATTTTCCCGTGTTTTTATACTGAAGCATGTGATCGAAGACGTTTTATAGAGCACCCGTGTAGCTACTAAGATTCGTGATCAAAAATGGGAGTCGAAAAGTTCGCGAAGAAAGAGGTCGCCGCCCTCATGAAGGCTCACGGCAGCCTCACCCGTTCCTCCGTTGGCCCCATAGAGGGGTTGATCAACATAGGGGCGGGAGACCCCGACTTCAACCAGCCCGAGTTCATCAACAAGGCTGTCTACGAGGCGATGAAGGCGGGCCACACCCACTACAGCTTCACAGGTGAGCCCGAGTTCAAGGAGGCCATCGCCGAGTACTACAAGAAGTACGGCGTCACAGTGGACCCGAAGACCCAGGTGCTCATCACCTCGGGCGGGAGCCAGGCCATCTTCCAGGCCTTCGGCGCCATCCTCAACCCCGGGGACGAGCTCCTCATAATGGACCCGGCCTACCAGGGCTACAACGCGCCCTCGGCCTACTTCGGAGCCAAGATGACCCGCGCCAAACAGACGAAGGACAAGAACGGGATCTACAGGCCGAACTTCGGCAACATCGAGAACGCCATCACATCGAAGACGAAGGCCCTCCTCTTCTGCAACCCCGACAACCCGACGGGCACCGTCTGGACCCAGAAGGAGCTGGAGAAGCTGGCGGAGATCGCCGAGGAGAAGGACATCGTGGTCCTCGCCGACGAGATCTACACGGAGTTCGTGTGGAACGACAAGCACAAGACCATCATCGACCTCCCCGGCATGTGGGAGCGGACCATGGTGCTCATGAGCTTCAGCAAGACCTTCGCCTGGACGGGCTGCCGCGCCGGCTACATCATCGCGGGCCCCGAGCTGATGAAGACCATAAGCGCGGTGCCTGTGGGCATCTGCAGCGTGCCTGTTCCCTTCCAGAAGGCGGCCGTGGAGGCGCTTGAGAAGGGATGGAACTTCGTGGCCGAGATGAGGGACGAGTACAAGAACAGGATCGACTTCATGGTTAAGCGGCTGAACGAGATAGACGGCGTCAGCTGCCCGATGCCGGAGGGCGCGTTCTACCTGTTCCCCGACGTTAGCAGCTTCGGCGTGCCCAGCATGAAGTTCGCCATGGACTTCTTCCAGCAGAAGAAGGTCAGGTGCGCGCCGGGCACCCAGTACGGGGAGAACGGAGAAGGCCACATCAGGTTCGCACTGGTTAAGCCGGTGGACGAGCTCGGCGAGGTCTGCGACAGGTTTGAGGACTATGTGAAGAACCTGCCGCCGAAGGCGCCTCCGGCGGTCCCCTAAAACCATCCTTTTTTACATTTTATGAGAATTCGAAAATGTACGCGCTTGCTTGGAAAGGTTTTTTCTAGTTACATGGGATTTACATTTTTTCACGGCTGGTTTTGTGGCAGGTTACTTGCCATAAGCGTTTTTTGGGCGGATTCCTGGTTACATGGAGTTTTGTTTTTGGTTGGGGTTCCCAAATTACTGACTGTTTCAGGAAAAGTTATTTTTCAATGGGGTCGGGCTGTTTACTATTTTCTATGTTCTCGTTTTCGAGTTGCTCGATGAGCCAATCTATGTTCTCTTCCTTCTCTAGAGCCCAGATATACTGTTCAACGTCGTGAGGGAGGAAGGGAATCAGCGGACCTAAGAAAAAGCGGCCTGCCATCCCACCCAGCCTGCTCATGTTTCTCATGGAGCTAAAAACTAGGATCGCCGCCGTCTCAACACCCCGGTCTTTGATGAGTTTGAGGATCTTCTCCCGAGCTCTTTTCTCTTGTTCGGGAGTCACCTCCCTGAAGACCGGGAACACCTTTAGAGGTCACCCTTCTCCGCTTTCTTGATCGCGTCCTCGATGACGGCCAGCGCGTTCTCCAGCTGAGTCTCTGTGCTCACCAGCGGAGGCGCGACCCTTAGGGCGCCTATGCCCCTGTAGCCCATCTCGATGATGTACACTCCGTTGCGGTAGCAGTCGACGGCTATCTTTCCCGCCAGTTCCTTGGATGAGATCTCGACGCCGATCAGCGAGGCGATGCCCCTGCTCTCAACGACGCATTCGTAGTTCTCCTGCATCTCCTTTAGGCGGCTCATCATGAGATCCCCGTTGGATCTGGATCTGGCTGCCAGTTTCTCGGACTTGATCACGTTGATGTTAGCCAGTGTGGCCGCGAGGCCCAGAGGCTGCCGACCCATGGTGTGGCCGTGATAGAAGCCTCCGCTCTTATCCAGGAGGCTCTGCTTGGCGACCGCACCCGCCATGGCGATGGCTCCGCCAGCCATGGCCTTACCTAGGACGACGATGTCTGGCGTGACATCGTAGTTTTCGGTGCAGAACCATTCACCGGTTCTCCCGAAGCCGGTCTGGACCTCCTCCGAGATGAACAAGATATCGTTTTTCTGGGCGAGTTTATCAAGTTTCTTGACGAAACTCTTCGAAGGTATGAGCCAACCTGCGTCACCTGCGACGGGCTCAAACAGGACCGCCGCGAGCTCCTCGGGAGGCATGTATGTCTCCAACGCCTGCTCGATGAGCCCGATGATTATGTCGTCTACGTCTTCTCCATCCAGCTTCCCAAGGGGAGGGTGAATGTAGTCCGGGTAAGGGAAGTAGAAGATGTCGTTGAGGCGGCCGAAGCCCTTCACCATCGACGGTACGTAGCTGCTGACGCTTAGCGCCCCATAGGTGGTGCCATGGTAGGCTCCTGCGAAACAGATTATGCCCATCCTGCCTGTGACCTTCCTGGCCATCTTTATGGCTGCGTCGTTGGCAGCTGAGCCGCTGAGAGCGTAGGTCGCGCGTAGGTTCCCGGTTCCTCTCAGAGGCACGATTGTGTCTAGGCTCCTCTCGAGATTGTAGAGGTCTTCAACGCCGCAGTGGGTCACCTTGTCCGCCTGGGCTTTGAGGGCCTTCATGATCTCGGGGTGTCTGTGCCCTGCGTTCACGGTGCACCTGCCTGATATGAAGTCGTAGAGTATGTTGTCGTCCAGGTCTTGTATCCATACCCCTTCGGCGTATTTAGCGATGGGGTACGGCGCTTCTCCTTCGTACCCCATTTTGTTTAACATTTTTTTGACTTTTTTTCCTGGGGGTGGATCGTTGATGACTGGCTTTTCATAATCCCATAACTTTTGAACCATGTCGATCTCATAGTGTTGTTATACCATGATATATGTTTTTAAAAAAAAAGGGGAGAATAGGGTTTCACTATGCTCCAAGTAGAGGCCAGATGAACTCGTTGAGTATGTACATCAGCCGTCCGATCATCTGAGTCAGGTACCAGACGAGCTCGCCGGAGAAGTTGGCTCCGAGGCTGATCATGAGGAAGACGCGGCCAATCTTCACGCTGGTGCCCAGTGCCCCTGTGTGCTCCTTCGTGAATATGAAGAAGCTGAAGGCCGTGACCACGCCTATGAAGATCAGTATACCGTTCAAGCCTGTGAATGCGTCCAGTATTGTCTGTTTTATTTGGTCGATTATCTGTCCTCTCAGCGTCCCTGCGATCATTACCCCTGTGCCGACTCCAACCAGTACGTTTGTGGGGTACTTGGCGAGCCAAGATACGTCGCTGCGTAGCCTCGAGTACGTGAGAAGACCAAGTATCAGCGGTAATATGAAGAGCACGTTTCCAGCAAGTATTGGTTTTATTGCATTGGTGTGGACTGACTGGAAGTTCATGAATGTGTAGTGTGCGACACTGGCACCCATGATGGCGGCCTGACCAAACCTGAAGAACACGTTGTCCTTCCAGAGCATCGACATTACGCTTATGATGAACAGAGTCCCGATGAGTCCTCCAATTACACTAGTCATCTCATTATTCCTCCTTTCCTATGAACGGTTTGATGTTCATCCAGAGAATCGCTGCAAGGAATGGTAGTATACCTAGGTTTTTCGCGTCACCCATGGCCGCCCCTGGTCCGGGGTTACCTGAGATGACCTCGAGTTCGGTTCCTGCCCCGCTTCCGCTTAGGAAGCCTTGGATCTGTGTTGGGTAGTATGGTGCAGCCATCGGTCCGCAGCAGCCAAGCGTGGTAGCTATCACAGGCGTGTTAAAGGGCACAACCCATTGTCGTACAGCCCACTCGATATCGGTGCAACTTGTGTATTCATAGACTAATAGGTCAATACCCTCCTCATTGTCGATGTCTTCCATGAGTGGTATCTCGTCTAGGGAGTCGCCTTTGATGTCGGTTGAGTAGATGCTTCTGATGCTCTGTGCGAATGCGGCTTGTCCTGCTTCACCCAGAGGGGAGTAGGGTAATATTACATAGTCTGTGCCATAGGTGTAGCCATAACTCTCTGGTACAACCACTATAAGCTCGTTTCTTATTACGATTGATGCGTCTTCAGTAGAGCAGTAGAATATTACTTTGTGGCCTTGTTCAAAGATGGTTTTCCATGTCGCCAAGAACTGGGCTTCCTGTTCATCTAGAAGCGCGGCTGACGCGCCGAAGCTTACTGCGATTACTGATCCTTCTGGGAGGTCCACGATACTGTTATAATAATCCTTTACGGGTTCGCTTACCACCACGGCTAAACCCAAGGGATGGACTAGAGGTATGAACATTCCTATGAGGCATAGCGCCCAGATGATCTGGTAGAACCTCGTTGCTTTCGCGAGTCTTTCTCTTGTTGTCGCCATTTTAGTCTACCTCCGTCGTCGTCTTCTCTTTGCCCCAGAGTGTCCTGATTCCAACCACAATGGCTCCCAGAGCTGCTGCCATTACCGCTGCCCTGCCACCACCTACGTTGGGGACCAGCATGATCCATTCGCCAAAACCCACTATTCCCGGTAGGTATACCTGGAAGAGCGGGATCTGTCTAAGCGTATAGATGATGCCTCCGAACAGTAGCGCCGCTGCTTCGAGCCTGAACTGAAGTGCTCCTGAGGGGTCTTTTGTGACTAGCCGCATGGTTCTGATGGCGCTGCTTGCCAGCGTAAAGAACATCACGGCATAGATTACTCCACCCACGTTCTGGTATATGTGGAAGTATAGCCATTGGTAGGCATCGCTGCTGATGTTGCCTGGCACGACCAACGCTGTTCCGAAGAATATTACGAAGAATATCAGGGGAACAACCAGGTATATCAAGTTGTTAAGGTTCTTGTTTCTCTGATAGTTCATGTATTGGGCGTAGACCATGTAGATGAGGCCAAGACCAACGCTCGTCGCGCTTATAACAGGTATCCAACTTGTAAAGACGCCTTTAATTGTTTCAAAGATATCCAGCGTCGTGAAGAAGGCTAGCAGTATCACTACACCTACGAAGGATAGCACCGCTGTCGGGATTTCACGTCTAAACATTGCCATTCATCATTCCTCCTATAGGCTGAGCAGGGCGGCCACGTCAAGGCCGACCGCTGCCAGCAAGGTTCCTACAATCAGCAATATGTAGACGAAGAATTTTCCAACCTCTTCGATGAGGATTCCGCTAATCATTATCGGGTCTTCGGATACTTGAGCCGCGGCAGCGTAGATTTCCTCCCCGAGGAACACGTAGTCACACATCATTGCGAATGCGTAGACCATGATCCATCTGCCTGTTCCGCCGACGTTCATGCCTCCCAAGATGTGAGCCATCTCGAGACTGATGGGGCAGTCGCTGTAGAATATACCAATGCTCAGGTTTAGACCCACCCCCTCCTCAGCATAACTTGCGGTTACCCCTTGAGTCCAGGTCAAGGCTCCACGTCCATAGTACCTCATGTCGTCTCGGCGATACATCTCGGGTTTTCCGGCGAATCCGAAACCTTCTCGGGCGGTTCCTTCGATCAGTGGAATGCTCTCCGTTTGGGAGGGCAAGTGTACTATCAGGCGGGCTCCGTATTCTGCACAGAGGATGGTGATGTATCTGAGGAATGCCAACGCGGTCAGCGTCATGGACACGAGGTTGCTGTAAAGCTGTCCCCCTGACTGACCCATGGCGAAGTGTACGGGCTTGTCCTCTTCTACGGACTTCCCGACACCCTCACGTATGGCGTCCAGAGCGGGTATGTGTCTTATGAATGGCTTCCACGAAGGATCTTTAGTCTTTTCATAGAAGTAGTATGTCGCTACGATCATAACGATCATTAATAAGAGATCTAAGTACGTTCCTGTTTTTATCATCGCAATCTCTCCTGATTGCTACATATCATTTAGGTGAAACGTATTTAATACTTAGCAGTTTTACTTTTTTTTTTAAACGTATGCACTATTATTAACCTCTTAAAACAGGATGACCGGTTCCGATAATATGATTTGGGCGTGGTAAATGTGTTAGGAATCTTCGCCTACAACTATGAAGAAGAATATTTCATATCCACACATGTCGTTGCTATACAGGAAAATTCTATACCCGTGCCACATGGAGTAAGCGTTTTTCGAGCGGAGTCTATCTAAACGAATATTTTAATGAGGTTACCTCAAATCTCCGGCTCTCGGCTGGATTATGGGAAAAAAGGTTATTGTTTGGGGATCTTCTCCCAGTTCTCTCGAGCTATTTCGAGGGGCGGCTGGAGTCCCTCGGGAAGCGGCGTCTCGTATGTTCGTCCCTTTAGCCGTTCCTCGTGCTCCTCATTGAGCGCGTAGCGCAGGTTCTCGTCTGTGAGCACCTCTAAGGCGGCGCCGGCCATGACCTTGGCTGCGAAGACCAGGCTCTTGTGGCCGATGGTGCTGCCGCAGCAGGCGACGAAGGCCCAGCTGTGCCCAGGGGCGCCGAGTACGTTGCAGGCGGTGCCGAACTCCATGGTGGGGCACTGCCAGCTCACGTCGCTCACATCGGTGCTGCCGTGGCTGATCTCGCCGTCGTTCCAGGCGTCCAGTATGTCGGTCATGAGGTCCACGTCCACGTACCTCTCCCAGTCTGGGACCTTTGCCTTGCGCATGGCGTCGATCTTGCTCTGCCTGCTGAACTGGCCGGCTATCTTGGCGGCGAACCCAAGCTCCTCCTCGCTCCAATCGGGGGCGCCTACTTCCCTCATGTTCTTGACCACCAGGTCCGCGAGGCCCTTGCATGGAATCTTGTTGTAGAGGCCGTCGATGAACTGGACCTCCAGCTCGGTCTCGGTCATGAGGGCTGCGCCCTCGGCGATCTTGATGATCCTCTTGTATATCGGGTCCAGTTGACCCCGCTCAGGCGCCCGAATATAGTACCAGCTCCGGGCGTAGTCAGGCACAACGTTAGGCTGGCCTCCGCCCTCCTCGATGACGTAGTGGACGCGGGCGTCGGCTATCACGTGCTCCCGTAGATAGTTGACGCCTATGTTCATCAACTCTACCGCGTCCAGGGCGCTGCGCCCCATCTCGGGGTTCCCTGCGGCGTGGGTCGTCTTCCCCCTGTAGATGAACTTGACGCCGTTCACCGCGTTGCTGCTTGAGAGCCGTGCGGCGTTCATGCTGCCTGGGTGGTGGCTGAGGCACGCCGAGAGGCTCGCGGAATCAATGGAGCAGCTGGGGCACCCCCTGATCAGGGCGCTGCTCGAGACCATACTCCACGACAGCAGGAAGCACGCCGCTGTCTGCTAGGCCCTCATCGACGTGGACGCAGGCTCGGTGCCGCTGAGGCTGGACGTGGACATGGGGCCCGCCGTCAGCCTCCACCAGGACATAAGGCAGCACGTAGCCGTCGAGTCGGAGATGATCAAGCGGCTGGAGGAGATGGTTGGCCAGACGCGGGACGACCGCGTCAAAGCGTTCCTGGGCTACCTGCTTGACGAGGAGCGGCGCCACCACTCCATGCTGAGCGGCATGAGCAACCTCATCGACAGGGACAGCGTCGCCATCGACGAGTACCTCGGCCTCTTCGAGAAGTACATGATAGTGTCCTCGGAGTGAAAGAATGGGACCTACTTGGCCCGTCACTCCAGGGTGGTTATTGACACCAGGAGCTCCCCGCAATTCACCGAGTAGAAGCACCTCATCATGCCCACCAACCCGTCCTTGGGGGCCGTCACAGTCTGCCTGACCTCCCCGAAGAGGTCTGTGACCACACCCAGCACGTCCCCGGCCTTCACCGCCTGATCCGTGGTGACCGCGGGCCGCCATATGCCGCCCTCCACGGCCCTTAGCCTGGTGCTGCCCTTGCTTATCACCGGCTCAACCAGTTTGGGCTTCCCCTCGATGACCCCGAAGTACCTGAGCACGTTCATTATGCCTTCATAGTGGAACACTATCTCATCCTCCCTCACGGGGAAGGGTGTGCCTGACTCCGAGGTTATGCACGGGATGCCGAGCCTGCTCTGGGCGCACATGGTCATCCCGGTGGGGCTCACCGGGAACAGGGTAATGAACCGGGTGGGGAAGCACCGGGCCATGTCTAAGGCCAACTTGTTGACCTCCTCGTCGTCCCCCTTTCCGGCTATGACGTAGTTGTGGATGTCCTCGTTGACGTCCCCACCGTGGCAGTCCATCAACGCGTCACACCTCTTGATGACGCCATCGTAGACCGTGTGGGCTATCCGCTGGCTCAGGGTGCCCCCGGGGTCGCCGGGGAACACCCTGTTGAGGTTCAGCTGGTCGAAGGGGCTGAGGAACATGGTTTTATGCTCAAACTGGGGGCCGTTGAGGACGGGGACCGCTAGGACGGTGCCCCGCATCTTCTTGGGGTCGAGAGCCTTGATGACCCTGATGACCGCCTCTATGCTGGCGAACTCGGTGCCGTGGGTGCCGCCTATTATGCCGATGGTCTTGCCCTTCTCGGCGCCGTTGATGACGGCCAGGGGCACCCTGTAGGTGTTGACGCTTGTGGTGCCTGCGTCCAGGAACCCCTTTGCCTTCTCGCCGGGCGCAGCCGATATACCGCCTACGTTTACGGTGCTCATACTTCTCGCCTCCCCTTGAGCTTCTCCCACGCCTCCTTGGCGATCTCCAGAGGCGGCTCGACCTCGGGAGGTATGGGCGACGAGTACTTGCGCCCCGCCAGCCGCTCGACGTGCTCCTCCTTGGCCTTCTCCAGCCACTCAGGATTAGTGTACAGGTCCAGGGCGCTGGCCGCCAGGGTCTTGGCGGCGAACACGAGCGACTTGTGGCCTATGCTCATGCCGTTCACCGCCGTGAACCTCCAGTCGTGGCCTGGGGCGCCGAGGACGTTGCAGGCGGTGCCGAACTCCATGGTGGGGCACTGCCAGCTCACGTCGCTCACGTCGGTGCTGCCGTGGCTGATCTCGCCGTCGTTCCAGGCGTCCAGTATGTCCGTCATGAGGTCCACGTCCACATACTTCTCCCAGTTGGGCACCTTGTTCTTGCGGAGGCTGTTGATCTTGTTCTGCTTGTCGAGGGTCTTGGCGATCTCCGAGGCGAAGCCGAGCTCCTCCTTGGCCCAGCCGGGGTGGCCCACCAGCCGCATGTTGGCGGTCACCAGCTCGCTGAGGGTCCTGCTGGGTATCTTGTTGTAGATGGCGGCGATGAGGTCTATCTTGAGCTCCGTCTCCGTCATCAGGGCGGCGCCCTCGGCGATCTTGTTGATGCGCCTGTAGATGGCGGCCACCTGGTCCCTCTCCGGGGCCCTGATGTAGTACCAGCTGCGGGCGTAGTCGGGGACCACGTTGGGTTGCCCGCCTCCCCGCTCTATAACGTAGTGGACCCTCGCGTCCTGGATTATGTGCTCCCTGAGGAAGTTGACGCCTATGTTCATCAGCTCTATGGCGTCCAGTGCGCTGCGGCCCTGCTCGGGGCTGCCCGCGGCGTGTGCCGTCTTCCCGAAGAACTCGTACTTGACGCTGTTCACGGCGTTGCTGGACGAGAGACCTGCGACGTTCATGCTGCTGGGATGGTGGCTCAGGCACGCGTCCACTCCCTTGAAGCTGCCCGCGCGCACCATGTAGGCCTTGCCGTCGTAGTTCTCCTCGGCGGGGCTGCCGAAGCACTTCACCGTGCCGGGGAGCCTCTCCTCCTCCATGACGTACCGGGTGGCGATGGCGGCCATGAAGCCGCTTGTGCCGTGGACGTTGTGGCCGCAGCCGTGGCCGGGCCCGTCCTCCACAAGCCACTCCTTGTAAGGTACGGCCTTGTTGCTGATCCCCGGCAACGCGTCGTACTCGCCCATGAAACCTATTACAGGTCTCCCCTCGCCCCAGGAGGCCACGAAGGCGGTGGGCATCCCAGCTACCCCCCGATCCACCTTGAACCCGTGTCTCTCAAGGGTCTCGGCGTGGAGCTCAGCGCTCTTGAACTCGACGAGGCCCAGCTCCGCGTACTCCCAGACCCTGTCGCTTACCTCGATGAACTCGTCCCTGTGCTCATCGATCCATTTCCATGCCTTATCCTTCAACATGATCAATCAACTGAACTGTGTCCCTTGAGAGGTTAAAACTAACGAAAGGCTATGGGTGTAACCAGTTTTTTGTACGGCTTTAAACTCGGTGGTAACACTTAAACCAAGCCGGCGACGCAGTCACTGAGAACAAGGATGGATTTTGGGGTCGACCTCGTCTCGCTGTTGCTGCTCAGCGTGGGTCTGGCCATGGACGCGTTCAGCGTCGCCACAGTCACGGGGTTCGGCCTCGGCAGGATAAGGATCAGCGACGCGACGCGGATGTCCATAAGCTTCGGCGTCGCACACTTCGTCATGCCCGTCCTCGGCTGGTTCCTCGGCTCCACGATAGTGGGCCTCGTGTCCAGCTACGACCACTGGGTGGCTTTCCTGCTGCTCTTCTTCGTCGGCGGCAGGATGGTGATGGAGGGCCTGGACGGGGATGGCGAGGTGGACCCCGGCGAGATACTGGGCACCGTGAGCCTCATCATGTTCACCGTGGCCGTCAGCATCGACGCCCTCGCCGTGGGCCTCAGCTTCCGGCTGGAGGGCCTCCCCATACTGGTGCCCAGCCTCTTCATGGGCGCGGGTACGCTGCTGTTCACCTTCGTGGGGCTCCTCGTCGGCAACAGGACAGGTAAGGCGTTCGGGAAAAAAGCCCAGATAATGGGGGGCCTGGTCCTCATCGGCATAGGGGCCCGGATAGTGTTCACTCATCTAGTTTAGTATGGCCTCGTCTAGGCTCATCCTCTCAGATTTGATGGTCTCCTCGCCGGGCCACCCGATGATTATGTGGTTCCTGCTGGTCATGGTCGGCGACAGGTTGAAGTGTTCGCGTAGCCGCTTCTGCGTCTCCTCTCCATGCGTCAGCCAGCAGCCGCCGAGGCCCAGGGCGTGGGCCATGAGGCAGATGTGGTCCGCCGCGGCAGCGGCGTCGAAGTACAGGTTCTGGGGCACATACTCGTCGAACCGGAGCGTCTTGTACATGCTCAGCTCCTGGAGCACAACGATCATGACGCAGTTCTCGATGGGGATGTCGCTGCGCACCAGCTTCTGCTCCGCCGGGTCGCGTAGCACCAGAAACCTGGTGCAGCCGACGTTGCAGCCGTGGGGCGCGTAGAGCCCAGCCTTGAGGATGCGCCTGATCATCTCGTCTGACACAGGCTCCGGCTTGAACTGGCGTATGCTCTTCCTGCCGTAGATGAGCCGCTCCACGGTCTCCACATCACTCTCCGTGAAGCTCTCCCAGGGCGTGGGCCCGAGCTCCACCTTCTCTCCGTTCCTCATCCTGCGGGCGAGGTCGATGTAGCGGATGCACCACCGGATGTCGGGTGGGTCGAGGGGCAGACCCCTCTTCTTCCATATGCCGAGCAGGTACTCGGCGACTTCGCCGAAGCCCTCCGGCATCTTCCGCGTCCCGTTGAGGATGCGGTATATCAAAACCTCCACGGTGTGGTGGGTGCGCTCATGGAATATGGCCCTGAGGTCGTCGGGCTTCATCTCCATGAGCTGCTCCTCCGTGTAGCCGTGGACAGTTAATGGCTTGGACAATGCATCACCGGGTAGACGTACCCGTGTACGCCTAAAAGGTTGCTTCGCCTAGAGGACGATGCTCAGTATCACCGCCGCGTTGAACATGTCCCTGTAAGGGTACCCGTCCACAGTTTCCCTGATCCAAGGCTTCTCCGCCGAGACCTTCGTCAACGCGACCTCCAGCTCCGCGTCCGTCACCGGCTTCTCGAGGCCGCCCTCCTCCGCTAGGACCGCCAAGGCGTCCGCGAAGACGAGGCTGTGATCCAAGTTGGAGAAGGGCTTGAACCCGGCCCGGTGGTCGTGGCTCATCACGGCGTAGAGGGCTTCCTCCGGGAGCTTACCCCGTAGCATGTTGGCGGCGACTACGCCGTGCTTCGACCTGTCCTCCGCGGTCTTGTCGTAGTCGACGTCGTGGAGGACGCCCACCGTCTCCCATAGCCCCCTGCTGCCGCCGAGGCCGCCGGCGAGCACCGCCATGATCCTCCCCACGAGGATCATGTGGTCGCGTCTGCTGCTGTTCTCTATGAGCCTCAGGGCGTCCTTCTTGGAGATCAAGACTATCATATGAATACCGATGTAACCATTAACGTTTATTGACGCAAAGCCCCACACTTATCCATGGAGAGCGGCTGGAACCTCTCGGTTTGCGGCTTGAACTGCACCGTCTGCGACATAATGCTCGCCGGGAAGGGAGACGAGGAGAAGCTAAGGGAGATCATGGACTGGTTCGAGGAGGAACGCGGCGTAGACGTGGAGCCCGAGTCAATCGTCTGCAAGGGCTGCAGAGGAAGCCTCGAAGCCCGCTGGAGCCCAGACTGCGGGATGATGCTCTGCCCCGGAGTAAGGGATATGACCACTGCTTCCAGTGCCGTGACTTCGTCTGCGAGAAACTGGACGCCTTCGTCGGCGACGGGATGGATCACCACAGGAGGGCCGTCGAGAACATGAAAAGGATCAAGGAGATGGGGCTCGAGGCCTGGGTGGAGGAGCAGCGGGCGAAGGGGCCGCCCGTGTTCTGCCCCTAGTCTTTCTTTCTGAAGAATATCCAGTAGAGGGCGCCGTTGACGGCCATCAGCGCCGCCCCGGTGAAGAAGGGCATCGAGAGGCTGACGGCGTCGAACATGTACCCGGCCAGCGTGGGCGCCGCCGAGCGCACCCCCATCCTGGCGAAGTTGCTGACACCTATGGCCGTGGCCGTCTCCTCCGGGTCCACCATCCCGGACGCGAAGGTCTGTCTTATGGGCATGGTGAACATGACCACTATCCTGTTGATCACGAGCACCGCCATGGCGACGGGGTACGTGTTGGATAATGCGAAGACTGTGGTGAGCACCGCCGCGGCGATACGTGACCCAATTATGGTGTTGATGTCGCCGAACCTGCCCACCATGCGCGGGATGAGGAGGTAGCTGAAGATGCTCAGGAACCTACTGAGCGAGTATATAGGGCCGAGGGCGTCGCTGCCCACCCCGAACCTATAGAAGACGTAGAGGGTCATGAGGCTCTCTGCCATGCCCCAACCGAGGCCGCTGGTGGACCGGACGAGGCTGAACCTGAGTATGACGCCCCAGTTCCTTATCTTACCGCCCTTTTTAACCTCGCCTCCGTGGCTGGTCCGCCGCGGCGGTTCACTTATGGGGAGCAGGAACACGATTGAAAGCGCGGAGCCCACGGCGCAGGCCCACCAGAGCAGCTGATGAGCCTCCACGACGTTGAAGCCGTATATGTCTTGGAGGTACACTGGGAGCCCTCCCAGCGCCGAGCCTATGCTAGCCGCCAGCCCGTTGGTGATGGCCATGGCGCTGTAGATGCCGGGCCGCTGCGTGGCCTCAGTCTTGTCCGTGATGTACCCCGAGACCACGGGCTGGCCGGCTCCCGCGCCCTCCCCCATGGCGCCCAGCCCCTGACCCAGGGCGAGCATCCAGAAGTCGGTGCTCAAAGCGAATACCACCATCCTCAGGGTGGCGAACAGGGTGCCAATCAGGAGGAAGGGTTTCCGTCCGTACCTGTCGCAGAGGTAGCCGAAGGATATTTGTTGGACGGCGCTGACGAGGGTGGCGAGGCTCAGCAGCAGCCCGATCTCCACGGCCGTGTAGCCGAGGAGGGCGAAGTAGATGGCCCTCACCACCTCTAGGAACCCCATGACTATCCGGCGGGTGAACATGCTGGAGGCGAGGAGCCTGACGTCCCTGTCGAACCCGTCTGGCACACGAATTAAACTGGTCACTGGGGCTACCCGAGTGTGTCCTCGATGGGCTTCATAATTATAATATTTTCCCCTCTCTTGAGACTCGGAGCGGAGTCACTGCTTCGCCCCAAGTCACTGACCGACTTAGATCTATACCTAGAAAATACACCCATGGAATCCATAATGGCTAGCTAATGATATAAAGAGTTTTCAAAGGGGGAACCACGACGATTCAACCGGGTATGCTCTATCTCATGTGACCGTCGAGCGTGTGCAGGGAAGTGCTGAGGTCGAGAACAGGGAAAAGAAAACAAGATGTCCAGCGTATCCGGTGCCGTGATCCTTGTCCATCGATTTAAACTGTGAGGTTCAGCAGGCCCAGCAGGACCAGGGTTACCCCTATCAGGAGGTTCACCCACCTACGATTCTCCATGGACCAGAGCTTGAGGTCCATCGTGGTTCGCATCAAGCCGTGAACCACAACGGTGGTTATAACGAACGGTGCGACGATGATCAGGTTGTACAGGGCTATCAACGCGACGCCAGTGATCATGTGGACCCGTTCCGAGAGCAGGTTCAAAACGATGAAGTAGGGCGCAGACGAGCACGGCAGCAACAGTATGCCCGTGGCCAGACCCGCCCAGTAACCGTTCCTAGGGTTCGACACGCCCTCTATCTGAGCCGAGACCCTACCGGCTAGGGCGTCTGGAAGATACTTCACGTCTATGCCCAAGGCGTCAAGTATCCTGAGGCCCCCGAAGACGATGGCGACAGCCGAAACCAGGTACTTAATCCCAGATACCCTTGGGAGTACGCTAAACAGCCCTAGGCCCAGGAGGAAGTAAGAGGTGAAGAGGCCTGAAGAGAAGGCCAGCCCCACCCGGAGGGCAGCCCTTCTCCCCACGTCGTAGAACACGAGGGAGAGTAGGATCACAAAGACGTTGAAGCAGCATGGGTTGATGGCGTCGACAGCCGCCGCCGCAACGACCATAGGCAACAGCTCGATGAAATCAGTCTCGTCTTCGACAGCGCTGACGTATGGTTCCGTGAAGAGCTGAGAAAGCGTCTTCCTCTTTTCGTCGTCATGGATGACTGTCTTGACCTCCATCGTGCCCTTCGAAACAGCTATGTACACGGGGACGCCGTTCCACTCCCCCTCGTACACCCTACGCCAATCCTCGGCGGAGAGATCGCCGCTGGCTACAGCCGTAAGGCTTCCATCCCGGAACACCGCCGCTAAAGGCATGTAGAGAGTTTCACCCAGCGCTTCTGTGATCCTCTGAAAACGATTCGTGTTGACCTTCTCGGCGACGTCGTAGAAGACCAGCTCCCCGGCGGACATGCTGTCTTCGAGTGTCTTCACTCTCTCGCTGACCCCAGAGCAGGTGGGACACGTCACCACGTATAGTACTAGATCGTCTCGTTGAGCGTAGCCGTGTTGGGGGGATAAGAGCACTAAGCATGCGAGCAGGACCACCGCCTTGCTCCATCTCTTATACCCGAATATAGTATCGAAACCCGCCATCGATTCCTATCACCTATAACGTTTAATGCCTCAATAAAACACGTGGGATAGGCTAGTCTGAGCCCTCTCTCCTAAGAAAATCGCCTAAATCGAACAGGTTCCGGATGACTCGGATGCCCGCCGAGGTCTCGTAGCGCCCATAGCCTATGCATCGTCCATCGAACATCACGAGGTAGTGTCTCCCCAGATCTAGGACTCCCTCGACGTTTCTGATGTTTTCCTCGAAGACGTCCCTGCCGCATACAAAGAGCCACGCGGCGTCTCTGCCGAGGTGAACCTTCCTCGTGTCCTCCTCAGCCGCCAGCATCTGTAGAAGCGGGCTGCCCGGCTCGAAGAGACGCCTGTTCCTACCCAGGTACGTCCCGGCGTACACCAGACCCCTCCTGCTGAACTGCTGCCGCTCCAGCTCCTGGTTCAATGTGAACCTCTTACTGTCTATGCTGAGCACCTCCGGATCCATTCTGGACCCAACCTGCTCCAGGAACCTCTTTAGCAGCCTCACCTCATAACCACCTTCGCCAAGAAGAAGCCCTGTGTATGTGTCATGTCTGGCCAGAACCTGTGGCATTTCGAGATCTCTTCACCGAGTCGCTGACCGAAAAACTCTGTCAGACCCTTTTCCCCTGGCCCGTCTATCTCTTTGAGGGTGACTTCGTGGTTGCTTAACAGCCACTCCATGTTGAGCTCGTTCTCCTCGGGTTCGAGTGAACATGTGGCGTAGAGAAGGGTGCCCCCGGGCTCCAGGTGTCTCACGGCCGCGGACAACAGCCTACGCTGAGTCTCCGCGTTCCTGAGTACGTCCTCGATGCTTCTCTTCCTGAACCAACCAGGGTCGGTGACGTAGTTGCCGGAGCACGGCGCGTCGAGGAGCACCTTGCTGAACCTGGTTCCCAGATAAAGGCTGGTGACGTCGCCGTGGTACACGAGGCCGTTCTCGACGCCGCAGCGTTCAAGGTTGTTCTCCAAGGCGTAGACGCGCCTCCTGTCGACGTCCACCGCGTACAGCAGCCCCCTGTTCCCCATGTAGGCAGCGATCTGTGTGGTCTTGCCGCCAGGCGCCGCGCACATGTCAAGAACCGTGTCGCCGGCGTTCGGCGCCAGCGTCTGGGCCGCGAACTGGGAGGCTGACTCCTGAAGACTGTAGAGTCCCAGCAGATACTCTATGGAAGCACCTAGGCTGAACCCGGATTCCTCGGCGACGTAGCCTTGGTCTAGGTACGGCACCCTGGTGAGTTTGACGCCGAGGCTCGTAAGCGTCTCCATGATCTCGGCATCGGAGGTCTTGATGGTGTTCACGCGGATGGCTTGGGGTGTCTTCTCGTCACCCGTGAGGCGGTGCCCAAGCATATGGTAACGGTCCAAGAAGAACTGCTTGTTGGTTTCCTCCTTCGACACAACCAACGTTCTGCTCCACGCCATATAAGGGCTCTCAGAAACCTTAATTGCTATATGGAGCGTAGATGGGGCATGTCACGGTTTAGGGCTAGAGACCTTGGGTTAAAGCTGGGCACACTCCCCGTGGGGAAACACAACGCCATCACGGACGTGGAGGGGGTCGGCGTCGGACACTCCACGCTCATCGAGGGCGACTCGGTCCGGACCGGGGTGACGGCCATCATGCCGCACCAAGGGAACCTGTACGAGGAGAAGGTGACGGCGGCGGTGGATGTGCTCAACGGGTACGGCAAGACCGTGGGGCTCACCCAGATAAGGTTCGAAGGCAACATAGAAACGCCTGTCTTGCTCACCGAGACGCTGAACACGTGGAAGGTAGCGGACGCGTCCGTGGACTACTGGGAGCACGGCTACGGGTTCAAGCCCCTAAGCGTGAACACCGTGGTGGGGGAGACCAACGGCGGCTACCTCACCGACAACTACGGCAGGCACGTAGGCAGGGAGATGGTCTTCAAGGCTATAGATAAGGCCCGAAGCAGCGCTGGCATGGGAGCCGTTGAGGAGGGAAACGTCGGCGGAGGCACCCCCATGACGGGCTACGGCTTCAAGGGAGGCATAGGAACCTCGTCGAGGCTGGTGGGCGACGCGGCAGTCGGCGTCATGGTCCAACTGAACTGCGGCCGCAAGGAGGACCTGATGATAGCGGGGGCGCCTGTGGGGAAAGAGGTCCTCATACCGGAGAAGCCTGAGAGTGGCCCCGGGAACAGCATCATGATGATAGTGGCCACCAACGTGGCTCTGGACTCGCGGCAGCTCTGGAAGGTGGCGAAGAGGACCGCCATGGGCCTCGCCAGGACAGGCTCCTTCAGCGGCAACAGCAGCGGCGACTTCACCATAGCCTTCACGACCGGGAGACTAGGGATGGAGGAGTACAACGATTCTTACCCAGCGCTGACGCTGCTGAGCCGGGAAGGCGTCCTGAGCCCTCTCTACCTGGCCACCGTCGAGGCTACGGAGGAGGCGATAATAAACGCACTCTTCAAGGCCGAGACCATGACCGGGTTCAACGGAAACGTACGGCACGCGCTGCCCCTGAACGAGACCAGAAAGGTTCTGGAGAAGTACAGCAGAATCTAGTCTTTCCCACTTTTTCATGCGTTCACATACTATGTTTGTTGCCCAGAAACTCTGTTAGAAACAGGGAGCCGTTTTGAGGGTCAGGGGAGCCGCTGAGCGGCGGCTGCATCGCCCCCACGGAGTCCCACAGCATAGAGGTTAAGGTAGGGGCAAGAGGAGGGCAGCCCACGTTCACGCATCGGTGACGCCGTGGAAGCAATACCTACCCCGCCGCAATGGGTTCTAGCTGGCTTTTTATTCGTGGGAACCCTCTCATTGACGTGACACTCTATGGCTGATTTGAAGCGCGTCAAGATAATGGATCTCGCCAAGATCAGGGCGGTCTCGTCCCCCCAGATCTCCCCCGACGGGGGAAGCGCGGTCTTCGTCCACACGGTGATGGACTTCGAGAAGGACGAGTACCTGGGCTACCTCTGGATCGCCGACCTGGAGACCGGCGAAGCGAGGCAGTTCACCTCGGGGCGCCGGAAGGACGGGAACCCCCGGTGGAGCCCAGACGGCAAACGCATCTTATTCACCTCGAAGCCGCCCGCCGAGGAGGATGAGGAGAAGAAGAAGGCCCAGCTCTACGTCATCGACGTGGACGGCGGCGAGGCGAGGCAGCTCACGGATCTGGAGAAGGGCGTGGAAGGCCCAAGGTGGAGCCCAGACGGTAAGCGCATCCTGTTTCTCGGCGACGTGGAGCGCGTGAACAGGGGCGAGAGCGACGTCAAGGTCATCGATCGCCTCGTCTACAAGTTCAACGGCAAGGGCTTCTTCGAGAACCTTCGGAAACACCTCTTCACGGTGTCCGCGAAAGGAGGCAAACCCAGGCAGGTCACCGAGGGAGAGTACGACGTGGCGAACGCAGAGTGGATGAGCGACGGCGAGAGCATCGTCCTCGTCAGCAACCTGGAGCCCGACGCCGACCTGGTGCGCCGCTACTACCTCTACGAGGTGGACGCCAAGGGAGGGGAGCCCATCCAGCTCACCGAGACGCTGATGAGCATAAGCGGCGTCTCGCCACACCCGGAGGAGAGGCTCGTCGCGTTCACGGGCCACGACTACGGGCGTGGCTCAGGCTCCAACAGCGACGTCTGGACGCTCAGGGAGGGCGAGGAGCCCGTGAACCTCACCTCCGGCTTCGACCAAGACCTTGGCACCAAGCTCAGCAGCGACATCAGGGTCAGCAGCTCGGGCACCATGCCGGCGTGGTGTGGCGACCACCTCTACTTCACCAGCACCTACGACGGCGACTCCTGGCTCTACAGGGTGCATAGAGACGGTGGCGACGTGGAGAAGGTGCTCGGAGGCAGGGACCACAGCGTCGAGTCATTCACTGTCAACGAGGACGGCAAGGTAGCGTACACCGTTCTACAGACAACGAAGCCGATGGAGCTGTGGAGCTGGGACGGCGAGAAACCCAGGCAGGTAACCGACCTTAACAGGGACTACCTCAAGAAGACGGAGGTGACGCCCCACGAGGAGTTCACCTTCACCAGCGACGCCGGGCACACGGTGCAGGGCTGGCTCATGAAGCCCCCCGGCTTCGACGCCTCGAAGAAGTACCCGCTGATACTCCACATCCACGGCGGCCCCAGGGGCGCCTACGGGAACAGCTTCCTCCACGAGTTCCAGGTTCTCGCCGCCCAGGGCTGGGCCGTCATGTACATAAACCCGTGGGGCAGCGGCGGCTACAACGAGGAGTACCAGGCGGCGCTGCCGGGCCACTACTTCGAGCAGGACTACGACGACCTCATGAAGGCTGTGGACGTGGTCATAGAGAGGAACCCCTGGGTGGACGCGGGGAGGCTGGGGGTGACGGGGGGCAGCTACGGCGGCGTGATGACCAACTGGATCATCACCCACACCGACAGGTTCGCCGCGGCGGTGACGCTTCGAAGCATAACCAACTGGGTCACGTTCTTCGGCGTGTCGGACATCGGCTGGACCTTCGGGAAGACCGAGCTGGGGGGCGTCCCGTGGGAGATGGAGGACGTGTTCATGGAGAAGAGCCCCATCAGGCACGTCGCCAACGTGAAGACGCCCACCATGATCATACACAGCGAGGAGGACCACAGGTGCCCCATGGAGCAGGCCGAGCAGCTGTTCACAGCCCTCAAGGTCCTGGGCGTGGACGCCGAGTTCATAAGGTTCCCCGGGGAGAGCCACGAGCTCAGCCGCGGAGGCAAGCCCAAGCACCGCAGGGAGCGGCTGGAGCACATGGTGCGCTGGTTCAAGAAGTACCTCGACTAGCCTCTCCTCAATCTTTTCACACTTATCTGAATACGTGGCGCGTCAAGTTACCCTGTTCCCAGCATCTTCCTCCTCTTCTGGCTCGTCATCCTCGGTCTTGGGCAAGGCTTCACGAGAAATCGAGTTCAGCTGACGCTTCGCGAGAAACGGCGACACAGTCGAGTTGTAAATCAGAGAGACGAGGACAATGGGGATGCATATGTTCGTGAAGACATCCGGGTCTGAGAAGAAGAGGCCGGTCGGGTCGTACTTGACAGGAAACTGACTCAACACCAAGGTGCCGGCGCCCTGGATAAAGATCAGCCTCGTGACGATGAGCTCCCTGTCCCCGAAGCCGTGGATCTTCCCGACCACCGTCACCACGACGAATCGCACGACGATTATGAGCGCCGAGACCATGAGCCCCATCATGAAGCTCTCCACGCTGGGCGTCATCACGAGGCCGAGGTAGACGAAGAAGAGGGCCTTGATCAGGAAAGTGAGTTCGTCGTGGTAGTCCCTGAGCTTCCTCCTGTCGATCCTGGCTCTCCTCTCCAGCCCCAGGCTCCTGGTCACGTAGCCGAAGTTCATCAAAGTGAAGCCCACCAAGAACACGGCGATGGGTCCACCGCCTCCGCCGCTGACCCACTCAGCGAACACGTACACCGGGAATAAAGCGGCGATGGTCATCATGTAGTTGAGGGACCGGTCCCTGAGCCTTGACAGCGTCTCGCCCCAGATGAGGCCGACCCCCGCCCCTATGGCGACCGCAGTCAGCAACATGAAGAGCATATCCCTCGCCGCTGTCTTGGGTCCCGCACCGGTCAAAGTGACCATCTCGATGAGGGTCAGCACCGCCACAACCCTGATGGGGTCACCCAGGGTGGACTCAAGCTGAAGCAGCGTCATGGAGTCCCCCACATCCTTGAAGCCGCCGCTTATCGACGACACTAGGCTGCTCATCGAGACGCCGCTCATCCCCGCCACCATGGCCCCCAGCAGAAAGGCGTCGACATGGCTGAAGGTCTCGGGCGCGAGGAGCCGCAGGGAGCCCCCGGCGACCAACGTGATGGACAGGAAGCTCGCCACGGCGAGCCCCATCGCCCTCCGGGTGTTGCCGAGGAGCTCCTGCGCGTTGATGGAGATCCCGGTGCTGAAGCTGAACATGATGACGGTGACGAGGAGCATGAGCTCGAATATGCCGCCGAACAGGGACTCGTCGAAGAAACCAAGTATGGGACCCATGAGTATGCCGAAGCCAAGAAGCCAGACGATGTCGGGTATCCTGGTGCGGTTGTAGAAGATGCCGGCGATGTAAGCCAGTATGATGGTGAAGGAGACGAGTAGAAGGATCTGCTCGGCGTTGATCAATCAGCTAACCCTCAATACTCATGTGGGCTCGACCCGACGATGTCTGTAGGCTAGAGGAGCGGTTTCGCATAAAAATGTTATTTGATGAGATTTTTTGATGGCGCCTAGAAGAGATAACTTGATTTATGGTGTCTACATCATAGCTAGACGGGGGAGAGATAGTTTAATCGGGAGAACGGCACCTTGATTGGTGAATGCGTGGAGGTTCGACTCCTCCTCTCTCCATAATTTTACTCAAATGTTTTTCAGAACGACATGTTTTTCCTTTATATGTCATTTAATCGTTTTTTCCATATATTAGCGCATTTTTTTTACAAACAGATGAAATAAGTGTTTTATATTAATTAGTTACAATATGATGGGGGCAGGTAAACAAATACATGAAGGTTTAAATACCATGAACCTTCAGTTATGCTCCGTCAGGTGACAGTATAATTGCCAATAACGGTTGACACGTCAGGCGAAGGACTTGCAATGGTGCTGAAGGACTACCAGGAGGTAGCCCTCCGGTACCTCTGGCGTCTAGACGGCGATGGCGCGAGCAGCCGCGACGTCTGGGTGCAGGTGAACGACGATCTCATGGGAAAGAGGACCATCAGCAGAGCATCTATTATCAACTTCCTGAACTCCATGGTAGACGAGGGTGTGCTTAACTACACGGAGATAACAGGGAAGGGAGGACACAGACGCATCTACTCTGCAAAGTACGATGAGGCAGGGTTCAAACAGTACATCGCCAAGGTAGTTCTAGGAAACCTCCTAAGAGACTTCCCCGAGGAAACGAGGACTGCTCTCCAGAAAGTCAAGTAAACACCCTTCAAAGATTTTTTTTTCTTTTTATTAAAAAAGGTAGAGGATATTATAAGCGGAGGATCAGCCCAGCCCGTGCCCCCGTGTGCTCGCCGTCCCTCAGGGTGACCGCCCCGTTGACCACCAGATGCTCTATGCCTTCAGGGTACAGCTTGGTGGCCTCCGCCGGCGTGTAGTCGGCTCGGTCGATGACGGTCTCCGGGTCGAAGACGGTGATGTCCGCGCACATACCGGGCACGAGCAGGCCCCTGTCGCTGAGCCCCAGCGTGGACGCTGGTAGGCTCGTCATCTTACGCACCGCGTCCGCCAGGTGGAGCACGCCCTTCTCTCTCACGTATCTGCCTAGGACCCGGGGGAAGGTGCCGTAGAACCGAGGGTGGGGCGCCGGGATGAGCCTGTTCAGTATGCCCTTCGGGCTGTGGACCCTGCCGTCGGTGCCCACGGCTACCCAGGGCTGCCTCATGATGAGCTCCACGTTCTCCTCCTTCTGGTTGAAGTTGACTATGCTGAACCCTCCCTTGGCCCTGCCCTCGACGACGCTCTCCACATGGTCCCTGAGGAGGTCTACTGCGCAGTCCAGCGGGTCTACGCCCCGCCTCGCGGCTACTTCGGCGATGTTCATGCCGACCAAGCTCTCGTCGAGAGGGTAGCTGCTTATGAGGGCCGCCTCTGGGCCGCCGCGGTCATCCATGGCCTCGGCGAGCCCCTCCTTGATCCTCTCGGTGGCGTCGGGGTCGTTGAGCCGCTTCACCAGCTCCTCGTTTCCGCCCTCGTTAGCCCACTTGGGTATCCAGGCGCCGAGGCCGGTGCCGCTGGCCCTGTACGGGTACTGGTCGGCGGTCACCTGGACGCCCTCTGCGCGGGCCTCCTCCACCATCTCGATGAGCCTCGGGCAGAGGCCCCAGAAGCGTTTGCTGAGGACCTTGAAGTGGCTGATGTTCACGGGCACCCCTGTCTCCCTGCCGATCCTGATGATCTCCTCGACGGCGCCCAGAGGGTCGCCGCGGTCTCCCTCATCCCTGATGTGGCTGGTGTAGAAGCCGCCGTACTCCGCGACCACTCTGGTTAGCTCGATGACCTCCTCGGTCTCGGCGTAGCTCTGGGGGTCGTACCGGAGACCAGTCGTGATGCCTCTGCACCCGGCCTCCATCGCCTTGGCGATCTCCTTCTTCATGGCGTCGAGCTCCGCGGGGGTGGGCGCCCTCATCTCCATGCCCATCACGTAGCGGCGTACTGTGCCGAAGCCCACGATGGGCGCCACGTTGATGGACAACCCTCCCTCCTCGAGGCGGGATAGGTACTCCTCCATGGTGCTCCAGTCCACCTTGACGCCCGCTTCCTCGAGGAACGGGCTGAACCTGCGTATCTCCTCCCGCATCTTCTCGTTGAGAGGCGCGGCGCCGCTGCCGCAGCTGGCGAACACAGTGGTGCTCACACCCATGTGGACCTTGCTGTCTGCCTCCCGGTTCACCATGATGGTGTAGTCGCTGTGGTCGTGTAGGTCGATGAACCCCGGCGAAACGGCGAGGCCCCTGGCGTCGATGACCTCCTTCGCGTCGCCCAGTATCTTGCCGACCTCGACGATCTTTCCTTCCTTGACGGCGACGTCGGCCTTGAACCAGGGGTTCCCGGCGCCGGTGAATACCTTACCGTCTCTAACAACTAGATCATACAACATTATCGCCCTGTACTCTGATCGTCTACATGTTTTATAGCACTTCGGCGTCGTAGAGGATGTGAACCGTTTTGACGAAGCTTACCGAGCCTAAGAAGACGGCTTTCAAGTGGATAGAAGATAACGCTGAGCGCATCAGCGACTTCCACCGGCTCATCTGGAACTACGCCGAGTCAGCCTTCAGGGAGTACAAGTCGGTGAAGGCCTTCGCCGAGTTCCACCGCGAGGAGGGCTTCGACGTTGAGGTGGGCGTCGCGGGGATGCCCACGGCCTACGTGGCCACGTGGGGCGAGGACAAGCCGGTCATCAGCACCTACACCGAGTACGACGCCGTCCCGGGCAGGTGGCAGGACCCGGTGCCCTACAGGTCCGCTGAGAACCCTTACAGGGCGGGGCACACCGACCCCCACAGCGCCCTGGGCACGGCCGCCCTCACTGGCGCCGTCGCCGTGAGACACGCCATGGAGGAGCACGGCCTAGAGGGCACCGTCAAGGTCTTCGGGA
>Ga0265594_1000097_pt1 | contig 71942 bp, 70 predicted proteins | sample saktaG_11_FD_190147 | JGI IMG/M metagenome (GOLD analysis project Ga0265594, IMG submission 190147) | Saline water microbial communities from Sakinaw Lake, British Columbia, Canada - sak_2011_5_24_80m | ecosystem: Environmental > Aquatic > Non-marine Saline and Alkaline > Saline ...
AGGTGTTGAAATCCTGTTTTGCCGCCAATAATCAAGGCCAATAAAACAAGCAAAAACGGAGTTTTTATTTTCCTCCACATTCAATAATTTTATCACACTGACAATTTAAAGAGGTGTTAGGTCGCAGAGTAAATCACTCTTGACGAAATATCATTTCGTCCATACTTTCCCAGTCAATTACTGCTTCGTACTCCTCTAGTAGAAATTCCTCCCATCTTTCTTGTTTTACTAAATAGCCCCAGGTAGGATCTGAGATCCAAGCAGTCCTTTGGTCATCCTCATACTCCCAAAACCTTGCTACAGAGTGCCTTCCATCAAACCCACCCCCCGTAACTTGAAAAGATAAAACTTCACTTTCTTTTGGAAGATACGTCGCTACTAATGAGAAAATGGCGGCTAGATCAAAGCAAACAATTAAATCCCTTTCCAATTTCTCATCTAAGTCCCACACTCGGTAATAACTAAACCAAAAACTAGAATCCCTCTCCTTGCTAGTATAGGGAATCTCTTCATGTATCCATCTCATTGTGTTTTCTGCCCAGGCTGGATCGAAACGATTAACTTGAGCAATTGCTAAAGCAGTTCTTTTCGACATCTCACTATCGTAAAATATTTCCACCCTTTGACCGACTGGAAATTCGGGATTCGAAAACAGAACTCGACTGGACTCGTTCTGAAACCCCTTCAAAATCATCGGCATTGGTAAGCCGGCTTCTTTTTTTAATCTCCGGGAAAAATCTAAAAAATAGAAGTTAGTTTTTCCCCTCTCATCTCTACCGATATTCTTACCTATTAGATTTCGTATTAGCTTCCTAATTTCCGCTGAAGCTCCTTGATTTCCACTCGGATCAGTCATATTAATAGGATTACCAGAAACATAAGCATATCTGTTTAATCCTTGGACTGTATCTGCTGAAATGAAGACTCCTGTCTTTGGATTGTATAATCTGGCATTGTAGTTATAGAGGCCAGTCTCGTTGTCAGACTCTTGACCGGTGAATAAGTATTTTGGGTTACTGGATAATTGAGTTACTGAATTATTAACAAAGTTTCCATAAGGGAAATAAGAAAGAGTTTCACCAAGAGGCTCTGAATTTGAATTAGTTGCTAAGACATTAGAACCAAGGTGGTCTTGGTGAAAATAGCGTATAGCGAATGGCATATGGCGTATGGCAATTCGTCTTCCATTGGCAAAGTAATACTTTGTAATAGTTTCCTGACCATTAACAACAGATTTCTGATAAGAGCTATTAACATAGACTATCTTATCTTCACCAGTCTTTTTAACTATTCTTCTTCCATCAGCATCATAATAGAATTTAACTTCTGTATCACCTTTGATAATCTTAGTTGGCATATTATCTTGATTCCATGTAATCTCTCTTTCTCCGTCATTAACTAAGTTGCCATTGTTATCATATTGATAGTCTGTTTCTATTCCATCTATTGTTACTTTTTTAGGAGCATGGAGATGATCAGGATCAGTGTATTGCATGTTAATTGTCTCTGCGGAAACAGGAGAAACTAAAACGAAAGACTGGAGGAGAAAAGAAAAAACAAGAGAAAAACTAAGAATTTTAAGAAAATACTTTTTCATTGGAATATAGTCTTAGTTTACATTTGAATGTTAGAAGTGTCAAAAATGGGAGCGGGTGAAGGGATTCGAACCCTTGATCTTCTCGTTGGCAACGAGACATTCTACCGCTGAACTACACCCGCGCTGAGCGTGGTAATCGTCACGCTTAGCGTGACACCCGCTGGGTGCCGAGGAACGGAGTTGAACCGTTATCCCAAGTTTTTCAGACTCGTGCCTTGACCACCTTGGCTACCTCGGCTTAATTTATTGTGACCGCTGAGGGACTTGAACCCCCGGCCTCTTCGATGTAAGCGAAGCGCTCTAGCCAACTGAGCTAAGCGGTCTAGTGCCGAGAATGGGACTCGAACCCACACGTCTATAAAGACACAGCGTCCTCAACGCTGCCTGTCTACCAATTCCAGCATCTCGGCTAAAGTGCCAGAGGTGGGACTTGAACCCACACGTCCTTAAGGACACATGGTTCTGAACCATGCCTGTCTGCCAATTTCAGCACTCTGGCCAGCCATTAAAGTTTATCATAAATATTTTAGACTTTCAATTTAACGAGAAATGGTATAAACAGTGGGATGGAAAAGAAAAGCCGCCGGAACATCTTCAACCAAAAACCTTTGAAAATCAAAGTATTTTTCTTTACGCTCTTCTAAATCCAGAGTTTTTCTGGCACTCTCCAAAAGCTGATCAATCCGAGGATCATTATAACCGGTAATATTGCCATTTTGGGTGGAATGCCAAAGTGTATATTGGTCAGGATCGGCAGGAATTTCTTGTGAAGCCAAAAATGCTTGGAAATCTTCGGGCAAGGCGGAAATAACCCTAACTGTTGTTTTAATACCGAGTTTTTGCCATGATTCTTTTATTTTTTCGGCAAACGGAAGCTGCGAAAAAGTTGTTGTCAATTCAATTTCAACTTCAGTAAGTTTTGATTCTTCAAGAAGATCTTTTGCTTTTTGGAGATTATAATCGTAAGGTTTTACTTGATTATTGTATGTCCAGGAATTAGGGTTCAGAGGTCCGAGAGCACGGGATTTATCATCGGGCTTTTCAATAGCATAAGTTAATGCCTGTCTAAAAGTTTTTGAAGAAAGATTTTGGTCTTTAGTGTTATAAAAGACAGCTACAAATTGATCTTGGTGAAGCTCGGGAGTAATGTTAATATTCGGCCAGGTTTCAAATTCAGATAGATCAGTGATATTTGTTAATTCGTCTATTTCGCCGAGTTTGAAGCCTAAAACAGCGGCTCTTTCAGTTGGGTAAAATTTAAAAATCAGCGCATCATCACTTTCTATTTTTAGAGAATCAACAAAATCGCCTGAAAACTTCATCGAAGCGACGCGATATTCACCCAATCCTAAAAAACCTTCTTTAAAAAGAGGCTGGTTAAGAATTGTAGGAAAAGGAGAAAAGGGTTCATTGAGTTTGAATTCTAAAGTGTCATCGTTTTTTACTTCAAGCTTAACACCTTCAAGATTATAGTGAATATCTTCTGTTTTTAGCGGAGTGCCATCTTGCCAAGAAAACCCCTTTTTTAGACGAAAAGTATATGTTTTACCTTCGTCTTTAATCTCCCAGCTTTCTGCCAGATCAGGAGAGGCAGAGCCGTCCATTTCTATTTTTACCAAACCTCGACTGATTTTTTCTAAGACTGACAATGGTAGCTTGTTTGGAGTATAGCGGCCGACAAATCCAATTTTAGTTGTCTTTTTTGGTTGTGGAATAAGATGAGTAAAACGAGAATAGAAGACAAAAACAGAAATTCCCAAAACTAAGCCCAGAATAATTACTTTAAAATATTTCTCCCAAAAAGCCCTAAAAAACCAAAAAGAAATTCGAAACCGGCGCAGCATAAGTTTAAGTTGTAATGACAACTAAAATTGATGAAACAATAAAAGCAATTCCTAAGAAAATGGTTAGGAAAAAAAGAACTTTTTCTACTCCCTTTTTCGACCTAAAGTTGTCTCCAGCCCATCTTTTGGAAAGCAAGCCTCCTTTTCCCTGGGAAAGAATTAAAACAATAAGTAAAATCCCTAAAATAATCTGAAACGCAGTTAAAATCATTTAAGCCAATAAAGAAAACCTAAAACAAAACTTAAAAAAAATGAGGTCAAAATAGTATCCCAGAGAGAGTTGATGAAAAGTGAGGTAATGGAAAAATTTTGATAAGAAAAACCCGGAAATTCGAAACCAGAAATTTTAAAATTAGAAATAGTTATCGTCAATAGATAAAGAATAATTACATTAACCACCCAGCGAAACATGCCCAAGGTTAAGAGGTTAATTGGTAAAAGAAAAAGATTAATAATCGGTTTAATCAAGAGATTAAAAAGCCCTAGAGTAATCGCTGCCAAGCCTAATGTTTTTAAACCGCCGTTATAAAAAACACCCGGAATAAGGTCGGCGGCAAGATTAAGAGCGAAAAGATTAAAAATAAAAGAACGAATTAATGATTTCATCTGAATAGATTTTTAGCATGGAAAAGAAGTTTTGTCAAAAAAGAACCAATTTGAAAAAAGAAAGGTTTGATTTCAACTTCTTTTTCAAAATGATATTGATTGATATCGACGATAACTTTTTCTAGCTTACTTTGCCACCAGTTAGTTTTCTCAAGGTTAATCGGAAAAGAGCGGCTATCAAAAGGAGGCAGTATATCCACTGACAAACTCTGGGAGTTAATTGTTAGGTTAAGATCGTGGAAAGCAACATTACCAGTATTCTCGATAACTATATTCCCTGAAACCGGAAACCCGGCAATAGCTTTTTCCGGCAGATTGAATTCAACCTGGGTTTCTTCTTTTATTTTTTGCAGGCTTTCAGCAAAGCTAACTTCAACGTTCTTTTCGGGATCTTCCCCCGGCGCCTGAGGAAAATCACTTTTCATGCCGTGAAACACAAAGGCAAAATGATTAAGGTCGAGTTTATTGAAAAAATCAATTCCTCCTGTAGTTTTTTCCCAGGTTGGATCTACGGGCTTCCAAACTTTATTTTTTTCATCCCAGTATTCAGGCCAGGCATGGAGAATGTCTTCTTTTAAGCTTAGCGGCTTCAATTGAGGATTTTCAGTATAGGCAAATCCGTTCACTTCTCTGGCGGGAATTCCGGCGGCTCGGCAAAGAGTAATAAATAAATCAGTAAACTCCATACAAAGAGCAGATCCTGGGTCAGTTAGAGCTTTGATCGCGCCCAGGCGCTCAGCTTTACCAATTCTTTCATAGTTATAACTTAGAGTTTCGACGACAAAATCATAAATTTTCTTAGCTGTTTTGAGCTTTTTTGCCAATTCTAGGATTTTTGGATCATTAACTTCCCAATATTCTTGAGGAAGAAGATAATTTTCTAAGCTTTGTGTTCTGTGTTCCCCGTTTTGACTTTTCATCAATATTTGGGCTGAACCAGAGGTGATAATGTCAATATTCTCTTTCGGTTTAAGTTCATAGCTTGCCAGCCAATTACCATCAGGATCAACGAAAATATCCTCGGGTTTTGGTTCAATGTTTTGATAAATAATTTTTTGATAATCAGTTTCCGGCGGAAGGGTAATAAACATTTTTTTAGAAGTAATATTCGTATTTTTAAGATGATAAGAGATTTGGAAATCAAAAATTTGGCATTCGCCAAAAGCAGCCATTATTCCTTTTGTCGCCGCTGTTTTATCGAAAAAATAGAGCGGAGGCTGGCTTCTAGCTGGTTTTGGTGATAAATAAGCGGCTCTGCCAAGATCTAAAGGAATATCAAGCTTAAGACTATAATCGTCTATTTCTTCAATATTAGTTACTTTAGGAATAATTACTTCCCAAATTTGGCCTTTTTTTTTGGTTAAATCGGTGGCTTCGTAGTCCAAAGTAAAATTTAAAGCTTTATCCTTGCCGACAATTTTTTCATTAAAAACAAGTCTGATAGTAGTTGTTTCTTCTGATTCTGTTGTCGAGACTTTTAAGTCTCCTAAGCCGTCCCGGGCTTTAACATTTTGAATATTCATACTGGCAATACTAAGGCTATACTCGGTTACATAAACGTTGGATAATTTATTAATTAAAGATATTTTTTGACTGACAGATGTTAAGCCCGAAGTTTCAACTTTATAAGTAACGTCATATTTAGCCGTAAATTCGTCAGCAGCATGAGATGGAACAGCAAATAGTAAACAGCAAATAACAGATAGAAGAATACAGAGAAATTTTTTAAACTTTCGATTCATGAAATTATTATATCCGAGTGAGAAGAAGAATTGCAATCTTTTATGATCCAGATAATTGCTGCATAAACCCAAGTTGTTGTCCTAGTTCCAAAGATCTCCAAGCTTCTTTAGCATGTTTTCTAACTTGTCCTCTTTCTCGTCTACCCAATTGATGACCAGCAGTTTCTTCTGCCTGATTTTGGGCAAGTTTAATAAAAGCCCCTGGCGCTCTTCTTGGCGCTTGAGGTTGCGTGGGATAGATTTGACCCATCGCATTAACTTTATCTATTTTTGACATGCCATCACGCCAAAAATTATTGGCATCTCTTTTAGTGCTCCCTTGATCTTCAACGCTTTTAACAATATCAAGAGGCGCTTTTTTTGGCACGGGTCCGTATTGTTTTGGATTAAATATGGCGAGAACATCTCCCAACACGGTTCCAGGTTGAGGCTCTTTACCTCTCTGTCGGTCCCGAACTGCTTCGCTATTAAACCAAGTTGGTCCACTGCACAATTCATTTACTATCCCCAACAATCCTTCAGTTGTTGGATGTGCTTCAGTATCTCCCCTACTATACCAAGTACTTGGTTGAACAAATTCTCCGAGCCCGGTAGCAATTCTTCCACCGATATCTAAAATTTTTCTTAAACCCGATTCTCCTTCTTGTTGCTGTGCTTTCAGTGCCCGTAATTGGTCTGGAGTCATCTGTCGTTCTGCTTGCGCCATCAATCTTTTTATATCATACTTATAGGTTTATTGTCAATTTTTTCCTGGTGTGGTATAATTATTTTGACTTATGAAGCCAACCTGGTCGCAGCTAATTCAAGAGCTAAACCGCTTTCTTGCTCCAGTTAGAGAAGTTCTTGTTGTTATTCGTTCCAATCCCAGCTTAGATAATCTTGTCGCCGGAGTGGCTTTATCTGAAGCTCTCAAGAAGATTGGCCGTCATTCAAACATTGTTTGTCCTACCAAAATCACAGGTGAGCTTGGCAAACTAAGTCTTAGCGAATCTGTTCTTGATTTTATTCCTCAAAAACAACTTGAGGTTACGGTTAGTTATAAAACAGGTTCTTTGTCCGAAATTGGGTTTCAAAAAGAAGTAAAATCACTTAGGCTTAATCTTAAACCAGAACCCGGGCAAGAAATAATAGATCCTTCTAATATCGGCTACAAAGAGCATCAAATAAAACCAGAGGTGGTGTTTTTCATTGAAGTGGAAAACTTAGCTCACCTGCAAGATTTTTACCAGAAAAATGAAACCCTTTTCAAACAAACACCGATTATTAACATTGATTATCATCCAACCAATACGAAATACGGCAAAATTAACTTAATTGATACCAAGGCAACATCAATTTCAGAAATGATTACTTTGATGCTTTATGACCTCCGCGTTCATCTAAGCAAAGAAGTCGCTAAAATGCTCTACCAGGGAGTTGCTTCTAAAACAAATAATTTTTCACCGGAATATTTTTCTGCTAATACATTGGAAGCGGCTTCAATTTGTCTAAGGTATCAAAAACAAGCCCAAAGACCCAGTTCTCAACAACCTGTTCCGTAAGTACCAGTACCGCAATCTCCCGGCCAAATTTCTCCTCCTCTACGAAGTCAAAGTTGAAAAAATCTCTATCTAATAAATGAATTTTTACCTGTTTGGCCTTTTCGACGGGAAAGCCAGCCGTACGGTGTGAAAAAATGAAGAAAGCCATCATCTGTTTCAACAAGTCTTCTATCATAACGAACCCTCATATCTTCTTCTGCCACCATTTGAACTTCAACTCCCGGTTGAGTTAATGGGCCTGTGCGGAAAGCTGCGCCTTCAGCTACGGTCAACCATTTTACGTTTTCATTAGGAACTGCTTCCCTATTAAAAGAAGCCATGCTAGATATATGATACAATATTTTTAGGAAAAATTAAATGGCGGGAGCAATCTCTGTCATTGCGAGCAACAGCGCTCAGCACGGTTTCACTCCTCGCAATGACGAAAAAAAGAAATACCTCGCAGGAGTGGACAGAAATACTCCGGAAGTCAAAATTCCAAAACCCGACCCCAGCTTTGCTCTAAAAAGATAATAAAGAAAAAGTTTGATATAATCTTTTTAATGAAGGAAAAACAGATTCTAGAGCTTAGGGTTCCTAGAGACAATGAATATCTTCCGGAAAATATGGAAACCTGTTTTTCAGGCCTTTCTAATATCCCAAAACTTTCTTTTTTACAAAGCCTTATAGGTAAAAAACCAACCAGTTTTTCTTTTGAAATCATTTGTTTTGATCAAAGAATTCATTTTTACATTGTCTCCCCTACTGCTTTAGTTCCCTATCTTGAGTCTCAACTTTTAGCTCAATATCCTCTTTGCGTTCTTGAGCCAGTGAAAGAATCGCAAATGAATTTAGAAGAGACGAAGTTTGGTCAAATGGTTTTACAAAGCGCTTATTATTATCCTTTAAAAACTTACCGGGCGTTTAGAGAAGTCGATCCTGTTTCAGCTATTTTGGGAGTGATGAGTAAAGCAGGCCCTAATGATTTTTTCTTGGTTCAGATTTTAATTGCCAATCCCGGGGCTTGGCAGGAAAGAGCCAGGCGATTTATTGAGAAAGGAAAAGAAGTTGAAGAGGACAGGATGATTACCCACCCCGATAAGTCTATTATTGAAGAAAAAATTTCTAAACCCGGATTTAAAACGAGTCTTAGAATTGCCGCCTCTTCCGACAATCTTCTTTCCTCATTAATCGGAGCTTTTGGAGCTTTTGTTCGGGGAGATGGCAATGCTTTGACTTTCAAAAAACCAAAACTTTGGCAAAAAAAGAAATTTCTTACCGCTATTCAAGAAAGAAGTTTTGTTTATCATCCAAGGCTTCAATTTTTAAATACGGAAGAACTGGCAACTTTATGGCACCTACCCAATATAAATATTAAAATTCCCAACATTGCCTGGACTATTTCTCTTCTTTCCGAACCTCCTGATAATTTGCCTGTGAGCATTGGTTTATCCGATGAGGAAAAAAAGAATATTAATTTTATTGGCAAAACAGAATTTAAAAATAAAGTCATCACTTTTGGTATCAAGGAAAAAGATAGACGGCGCCACTTTTATATTATCGGTAAAACAGGAACGGGTAAAACGACCCTGATTGCCAATATGGCTATTACCGATATAAGAAACGGCGAAGGCGTGGCCGTTATTGATCCCCATGGCGACCTTTGTGATATTATATTGAACTATATTCCTTCGTATAGAATTAATGATGTTTGTTATTTTAATCCGGCAGATAAAGAACGGCCGGTTAGAATTAATCCTTTGGAAGTAAAGAATCCTGCCCACGCCGAACTGGTTGCTTCAGGAATCATTTCGATTTTCTATAAACTATATTCTCATTCTTGGGGGCCGAGAATGGAGTATATTTTGAGAAACGCTCTTCTCACTTTAGTTCAGGTGCCTGATACAACTCTAAACGATGTTTTAAGGATTTTGACGGATGAAAAATTTAGACAGAGAATTATAGATAAATTTGAAGATAAAGTTTTACGAAATTTCTGGGTTAATGAGTTTGGGAAAATGCCTTCGCGATTGAGAAGCGAGGCAATTTCACCGATTTTAAACAAAGTTGGTCAATTTGTCAGTTCACCTTTAATTAGACAGATTATTGAAAAACCCCGTTCCACTATTGATTTGGCGGAAATAATGAATCAGGGAAAAATCTTGATTGTTAACTTATCTCAAGGAAGGCTGGGAGAAGACAACTCTTCACTTTTAGGAGCAATGTTAATTACCAAGATGCAGCTGGCCGCTATGAGTAGAGTTAATGTTTCCGAAGAAGAAAGAAAAGATTTTTATCTTTATGTTGATGAGTTTCAAAATTTTGCCACGAATTCTTTCATTAAAATTCTTTCGGAAGCAAGAAAGTATCGTTTGAACATGGTTTTGGCTAATCAGTATATGGCCCAAATTTCTGAAGATGTTCGAAGTGCGATTTTGGGTAATGCCGGAAGTTTAGCTAGTTTTTTAGTGGGTGCCGAGGATGCAAGAATTTTAGTTCGGGAATTTGGCGAGGAATACAAAGAAACTGATTTCGTCTCTCTCTCAAATTTTCAAATGATTATTAAGTTGGCGATCGACAATTTAACCAGCAGACCATTTTTCGGACGGAGTTTGCCTTTGCCAGAGTCCAAAAATCAAAACAGAAAAAAAGTAATCTTGGCTTCAAAAGAAAGATTTGGGAAGCCTTGACCGGATCGTAGGTTTGTTCCGATCCGGGATCGTTAGCAATTGACAATCCGGTAAAATTGCCTCTTGACAGTTAGGGTAAAATTCGGGTATTCTAAAAGTGTAATGCCTGTTACTCTTTATAAACGCCAAAAACAGATTTTGTATTTTATCAAACAATATATTCAAAAGTTCGGCTCTTCACCAACTTTACAAGAGATTGCTAATGCTATTGGTGTTTCTTCGCTGGCAACTGTTCATGAACATCTTCAAGCATTGGAAAAGAAAAAGGTGATTGAACGCTATAAAGGAGCAGTGCGAGGAATTAAAATATTAGATAAGAAGCTAAGCAGACTGCTTAAAGGAGTTGAGTTGCCCGTTTTAGGCTTTATTGCCGCTGGAAAGCCAATTGAGCCATATCATGATCCAAATGCCACTTTAAGGGTTTCTCCAATGCTTCTTTCGGGTAAAAAAAGATCCTATGTCTTGCAGGTCCGTGGTGATTCTATGATTGAGGAAGGAATTATTGATGGCGATTATGTAGTCGTTGAAGAAAAAAAGGAAGCAAACAATGGTGAAATTGTTGTCGCTCTTTTAGAAAATGGTTTGGCAACCTTGAAAAAGTTTTTTAAAGAAAAAACACGAATTCGCCTTGAGCCAGCTAATGCTAAAATGGCGCCGATTTATGCAAGAAATGTTCAGATACAAGGAAAAGTAGTAGGAGTTATTAGGAGATATTAATCGACTAGTAATCCTTTTTGGGTAGTCAGATAAGAAATAACAGAAGAAGCATTTCTGGCGCCAAACTCCATTGCCTTTTGAATATCGCCAGTCTTGACGTATTTTCCTAAAAAGCCGCTTCCGTAGGCATCGCCAGCACCAGTACTGTCAGCAATCTTTGTTTTTAAAATAGGCTGATAAAAAACTTTATCTTTTGTGTAAGCATAGCTGCCGCGGATATCACAAGTAACGATTAATAAAGGTAAATTAAGTTTTTGAGCATAATTAATATTTTTGAGATCTAAGTCTGGAGCGTCGCCTTGCCAGATATCAGCCAGTTCGTGAGCATTTAAAATAAAAATGTCAGATAGAGCAAAATATTCGTCTAAATAATCAATCCCCTTTTTATATTCTCTACCGGAAAGGCTGACAAATGTTTTAAGACCATGATCTTTGGCAAATTTCAGCCAATCTAACTTTTCCTTTTTAGGACAAAGGGCCAAGTCGGCGAAATAAAGCCATTGACATTCTTTCATTGTTTTTTTTACTTCTTCAGTGAAATTCAAAAGATCATTCTTTGCCCGATACATAATAATTGTTCTTTCTCTTTTTTTACCTAAAAGAATAGCAGAAGTTGTCACTCTTTCCGAACTGGTATCAACAAGTTTAGTATTAATTCCCTCTTTTTTTAATGCTGTTAATATTTTCTGTCCAGCCCAGGCCTTGTCAATTTTGCCCCAAAAGTAAACTTCAAAACCTTGCCTTGCCAAAGATACAGCCGCATTACACCCTCCTCCGCCGATCGACTCGGCAAAATTAGAGGCGATATATTTTCCACCATAAGCCAAAGAAAGTCTCATGCCGTTTTCTATTTCGGGTAAATTATCGCTTTGAAAAAATAAATCTAGTGTGGCGCTGCCAACGGAAAGAAATTTCAGAGGCGTCATTTTTTTCTTAGTTAGATAAGACTTTTCCCGGTCATTTCGTTTAACTTGGGAATATTCATAATTTTCAAAATAGTTGGGGTGACATCAGCCAAAGTTCCGGTTGGTAAAGTTTTTGATTTTCCCTGCCACTGTTTGCCGACAATAATAAGTGGCACCAAATTTAACGAATGCTTAGTGCTTATTTCTCCAGTTTGAAGATTAATCATTTCTTCCACATTACCATGATCAGCAGTAATAATACAGACTCCGTTAAAAGCAAGAACAAGCCTAACCACTTTCCCCAAACAGATATCGACTGCTTCACAAGCCTTAATACCGGCTTTAAGAATTCCGGTATGACCAACAATGTCAGGATTGGCATAATTAACAAGAATAAAATCATATATTTTCAACTTTATTTTTTTTAATAAAATATCGGTTATCTCATAACTAGACATTTCCGGTTTTAAATCATAGGTTGCCACCTTGGGTGAAGAAACTTGGATTCTGTCTTCGCCAACAACAGGTTCATTGTGTAAGCCATTAAAATAATAAGTAACAAAAGTGTATTTTTCTGTTTCCGCTAAATGAAGTTGTCTAAGATTTTTTTCTGAGAGAATACGCGCTAAAGAAGAGCTTATTCTTTTTGGATGAAAGGCAATTGCGGAAACTGAAAGTCCTTTTTCAAATTCTGTCATCGTTACAAAGAAAACTTCCAACTTTCTTTCTCTTTCAAAGCTATAAAAATCTGACTCTACAAATGCTCTGGTTAACTGTCTTTCTCTATCAGTCCTAAAATTATAAAAGATTACGGCATCGCCATCTTTAATATAATCATCACTGAGAATAGTCGGAAGAATAAATTCATCAGTGACATTTTTCTCATAAGATTGTTCGATTGCTCCTTCAGGAGAATTTGCCTTCACTCCTTTTCCCAAAACTAAAGCTTCATAAGCCTTTTTTGTTCTTTCCCACCTTTTATCCCTATCCATAGCAAAATAACGGCCAGAAAGGGTGGAAATCTCGCCGATACCAATTTCTTCTATTACTTCTTTAAGTTCTGCCAGCAAAGAAAGAGCTGATTTGGGAGGAGAATCGCGTCCGTCAGTAAAAATATGAAGCTTAACTTGATTAGGTTTTAAGCCCTGCTTTTTTGCCAAGCTTAAAAGAGCATAAAGGTGATTGCGGTCTGCATGAATGCTTCCATAACTTAAAAGGCCCAAAAGATGGAGATTGGATTGGCGGGATTTTGCCTGACGGCAAGCAGAAACAAGAGCTTTATTTTTAAAAAACGAATCGTCGGAAATAGCGAGATTTATTCGGCTAAAATCTTGAAAAATAATTCTCCCCGCGCCCATCATTAAGTGACCAACCTCTGAGCTTCCCATTTCGCCTTCAGGTAAGCCAACAGCAATTCCGTGGGTTTTTAGTTTAGTGTGAGGATAGCCTGCCCAAAGCTTGTCAAAATTAGGTGTTTTTGCTCGCGAGACAGCATTTCCAGGTCCTTCCGGAGCAATACCCCAGCCATCTAAAACGATAAGAACAATAGGTTTAGACATTAACGTACAATCCTTTTCTCTGATTCATAAATTAATTCTTTTGTTCTTAAGACAGCATCTGGAGCAACACAAAAACCAGAAATACCTGATTTTATAAAATTTCCCAGCAGGTCTGAGTATAAAAAATTTTCTTGAAGAGAAACAAGGGTTGATAGTCTGTGTTTTTTGGTTGTTTTCAATATTTTTTCAAAAATTTCCTTTTTAAGGAAATCAGTTTTTGCCATTTTAGAAAAGAGTTCCTGATTTTCTTCATCTATTGCAAAAGTCAAGTTCATAAGCTTTTGCAGTTCTAAACATATACCGTCGATTCCAGTGGTAATAAAATCTTCGAGAAGAAAGATATTCGAAGGTACTTCGAGCCTTATCCAAAGTTTAAACGAAGGGCTGCGAATTAAATGATGGCTGGCGATTATTTTCTTTATTTCTTTTAATTCTCTTGTAGTTCGAACAAAAGGGATCATTAATGAAAGATTCTTTGAACCCCCTTTTCTGATTTTTTTAATCATCTCAAGCTGTAATTCAAAAACCTTCGAATCATCAACATATCTTGCAGCGCCGTGGAAACCCAGCAAGGGATTAGCTTCTTTAGATTCATAAGCCTTGCCGCCGACAAGGGTTTGATACTCGTCTGTTTTAAAGTTTAAAACTTTGTAAATTACTGGTTTAGGATTAAATTCTTGACAAATTTTATTTAATTCTTTGGATAGCTTTTCGACTATTTTCTTTTCTTTTTTATCATTGATAAGTTTTTTGGGGTGAATGTCGGTTTGGGCAACTAAAAATTCCGGTTGAAACAGAATACCATCAATAATTTTCTCGTTGATCTGTTTTATTATTTGCGAGCTATTGAGATTAATATAAGCTTTGGTAGCAGTTGTTGGCAGTTGTTTATCTTTAACATTTGGCATCTTTGGTTTATATTTTATTTTTTTCCCAACGTTTTTTATTTGCCATCCTCCTTTAAATATCGCGCCTGTTTTTCCGTTAATAGTTATTACCATGCCGGTTTTAATAATTTTAGCTGCTTTCTTTGCGTCTATTACGCAAGGAAGACCTAATTCCCGACTAATCATCGCGCCGTATGAAAGAGAATCTTTTTCTTCCATAACTAACCCAGAAATTTTTTTTATAGTTGAAAGAAAATCAGCATTAACAGACGAAGAAATAAGAATCTCATCTTTTTTAATTTGATTAATCTTTTTAAAATCCTTTATCACTCTTGCATAACCGGAAATCATTCCAGGACTGGCAGGCTTGCCTTGAATCAAAACTTTTAAATTTTGAATTTTTAATTTCAATTTTTCATTTTTCATTTTAAATTTTAAATTTGTTTCTATCGGCTCTGTTTCTAAAATATAAATTTTCCTTTTTTCGATGGCAAACTCAATTTCCTGAGGGAAAAAGTAGTGGCGCTGAATCTTTTTGGCCAGCTTTGCTAAATTGATAATTTCTCTGTCAGTCAGTTTTTGCAGACCCTGTTTGCTCGTTGGAACTTTAGTTTGTTTATTCGAAGTACCTGATTTGATTAATCGAACTGGTTGAGAATTAACAGCTTTATCAAGAATTTCAAACGTATCTTTATTAATGATATATTCATCAGGAGAAACTTTACCATCGACTGCCAGTTCCCCTAGGCCATAAATGGCTTTGACAATAATTTCCTTTTTATTATTAGGATTAGTTGAAAACATAACTCCGGACACGCGTGATTGAATCATTTGTTGAATAAGAACGGTCGTTTTTTCTTCTAAAAGATCTTTATTTTTAAGAAGATTTTCTGGATCGAAAAGGGAAGCCCAGCATTTTTTAACTGCTTCGACAACATTGGCCTCTCCTTTCATATTAAGAAAGGAAGTCATTTTTAATTTCTCATCCAATGGCGAAGAGCGAACAGCCACTAAGGCTTGTTTGAAAAATCCGCCTAATTTTAAATAATTTTTCATAATTTGCTGACCTATTTCTTCAGGAACTTTTGAAGAAAAAATTAATCTCTTAATTTCTTGAGAGCAAGCACTTAAGCTTCGAGGATCTCTAGAATCAACGCCTTGCAGTAATCCTTTTATTTTTAAAATCAAATTAGCATTCTTTAAAAATTGAAAATAAGCAGCTGAAGCAATACAAAACCCGTTGGGTATAGAAATGCCAACTTCCATCATTTCTGCCAGTCCAGCGGCTTTTTGTCCTACTAGCTTGGCATCTTTAGAGTCAACTTCCCTAAACCAAGAAATATAATTTTTTTTATTAATCATCAGATAAAATTAACTAACAAAGGTTTTTAAAATCTCGCTCTTTTTTTTACTTAATGACTTGATTTTATACTCTATTATTGACGCTGGAATAAAACAGGAATGACCTTTTGTCAAACTTACTTCAGATTCATTATACACTACTTTTACTTTCCCTTTTTTAATAAAAAGATGGTGAAAAGATTTGTTTAGCTTAGTAAATTCGCCAAGATATTCAGAATTGGTGCTTATTTTATCTAGCGAATAATATTTAGTTTTTAACAGACTTTCTATTTTAGTATCTTTCTCTTTAAATAAAACTTGGGATTTAATAAAATGGTTTTTTGGATTATTAATCTTAGTTGACCTGCCAATATATTTAAAATAGTCTTTTATATTTAATTTTCTCAACGAACCATCTTTTTTTAATTTTCCTTTATCAAAGCACCTCAAAACCGAAATTGGATCCATTACATCTAAACATAATTCATAAAGAACATTGCCCAGGGGGTATTTTTTGTCACTTTCTTCCCATGAATGATGTAGTCCCCCACTGCTCAAATCAACTAGATCATCCTTTTTGGTTTTAACAGAATTTACATATTGCCAAGGATTATATTTTCTTATAATTTCTTTGGCTTTTTTCTTGGCTTGAGAAAAATTTATTTTTTTATCACGAACATGTTTGCTTAAAACCTCCATTTCTTCATTGATCTTTAAACAGCAGTTTTTATATTCATCCCAAACGGCGTCATTTTTTACACCTAAAGTCAGTAAGCCGGGCTCGAAATAATACCAGCTTTCCGGTTTAAATCGCCATTTTAAAGACTCATCTTTTTCTTTAACATGAATTTGAAATGAATTTCCCTTTGCTTGGGTAAATTTAATTAAAATTTTGATTTGCTTGCCATGTTTTTTCAAAGCTTTTTCTCCTAAAACAGCCTGAGGGTTTTTTTCTATTAATTTTGCTATCGAGATTAATTTTTTCCTATCACCGCTATAAAAAACTTTGCCAGGCTCCATAGCATAGCCTAATTCACCTGTAAAAGAAGGATGTTTTGATGAAGTAATGTCTTTTCTAAGTTTTATTCCGGAAAAAAGTTCGTATGACTGGCCAATTTTTATATCTTTAAATAATTTTTTATCGGTCCAATCTTTAGTTTGTAAAATATAGCGGCCGCCCCATGTTGGTTGTTCTATTAATTTAGGAACAACTAAGAAAATTTTAGAAGTTAATTCTGTTGACATATTTATATTTTAAGAGAAAGTCGCTGCATTATTTATTTAAAATTTTCAGCAACTGCTTATGAATTTTACCATTGGAAGCAACTATGCCATTCTTTGAGCTACCAATCTTAAGAGGCATGCCATAACGATCAGTTACCTTGCCTTCCGCTCCCTGTAAAATCGCCATGCCCGCGGCTACGTCCCACCATTTGCTAGTAGGATTGCCAAAATTAATAAAAGCCTCACAGGCTCCATTAGCGACCCAGGACATCGCTGAATTTTCATCAACAATACCCCGAACACGATAGCAATTCTTAGCTATTAAACTCAATTTTTGCCATGCCCAGGAAAACACTTTTAAATCAGTTTTGTAATTCGGTAGATAAGCGTAAATAAAAGAACTGGAAAAACTTGCTTGTTCTGAAGGCGAAATTGGGTTTTTATTTTGAAAAGCGCCCAGCCCCTTGGCGCCACTAAAAAGATCGTCGCCGCAAGGACGATAAACTACACCTAAAATTAACTTGCCATCTTTCTCTAGAGCAATAGAAGTATTATAAAGAGGCATTCCTCGAATATATTCTTTTGTGCAGTCTAATGGATCTATTACCCACGTAAAAGATGACTTTTTATTGATTAGTCCTTTTTCTTCAGAAAGAATATTATGTCGAGGAAAAGCCTTTTTTAAAGCAGAAAGAATAATTTGTTCAGCTCGAAGATCAATGTTGGTTAAAATGTCTTGTCGATCCTTGAACTTTAGAACTTCTACTTTGTTTTGATTCTCAAGAAGAAATTTTCCTGCTTTTTTGGCTGTTCTCTCGGCTACTTCTCTGGCTCTTTTAAGATTTATGCCATTCATGAATTACTTTAAACTTTCAACATTGACTCCTGTAGTAAAGTCAATAACAGAATATTGATGAAGAATATCGACAAGTTGTTTTTTAAGCTGATTATATTCTTCTTGGGTTTTTCCTTCATATTTAACCGTAATATAAGGTCCGTTTTGAGAAGCCCTGATAATAGCCATTTTTGTTTTAGTTTCGAAACGGATACCATCAATATCTACATATTCTGCTTTTGGATAAAGTTTTTTCAAATCACCAGCAACTTGTTTGTCAATCAGTTCAAATTTAACATTGTCAGGGCAACCCAGCTTAATCTCCGGACTGGAAATATACTGAGGCAAAGAAGCAACAACTTCACTTAAGGTCTGATTTTTTCTGGCTAAATAAGATAAAATCCGCAAAGAAGAAATAGCGCCGTCATCGTGGCCATAAAAATTATCAACAAAAAAGAAATGGCCTGACAATTCTCCGCCAAAAGGCGCTCTCTCTTCAGCAACTTTAGCTTTGATAAAAGAATGACCGGTCATCCACATAACCGGCTTGCCGCCTGCAGCCTTAATCGCTTCCGGGGTTTGTTTAGAACATAAAGTATTAAAAATAATTTTGCTGTTCGGCAAATAATCTAAAATATCGATGGCAAAAATGGCCACTAAACTGTCATTCCAGATTAAATTCCCTTTTTCATCAACAATACCAAGTCGGTCACCGTCAGCATCATAAGAAAAACCAATATCAGCGCCTTCTTTAACAACTCTTCGAGCTAGTCTTTCCTGTACTTTTTTTTCAGTTGGATCCGGCGTCCCGCTGGGAAAATTACCATCAGGTTTAGTATTCTGTTCGATAACTTCACAACCCGCTTCTCTTAAAATTTCCGGAACAAAAACGCCTGCCGCACCATTACAGCTGTCAATTACTACTTTAAATCTTTTATTTACAGAAACCCTTTTCAAAATATCTTCTTTATAAGCCGGAAAAACATCATCCTGTCGATAGCTGCCTTTTTTTATTGCTCGAACATATTTTCCTGATTTCGTGAGTTCTCTAAACTCCTGAACTTCTTTTGTCACCATTGTTTGAGAAAACCCAACGGCTAATTTCACGCCGTTAAAATTTTTAGGGTTGTGAGAAGCAGTAAGAAAAGCACCCCCATTACTTTTATAATGATACTGGGCAAAATACATTATTTGACTTAAGCCCAAGCCAAAATCAATAACATTAATGCCGCAGTCCAGTAAGCCTTTAATAAAAGCCTTTTTATAAATCTCGCCAGTCAAGCGATTATCCATGCCCACCACTGCTTCATTAATACGCCGTCGGGAAAGAAAAGTAGCATAACCCTTACCCAATAATTCCATTACCTCTTGATTTAAGTCCTCATCAACTACTCCTCTGATATCATAACCTCGAAAAATATGATCGGGGATGTCTTGAGGTCTAAACATGATGTCATTCTATAAATTACAAACTAACAAGTCAAGATGGAAAGAAAGAGACATAATTGTTCTGCCGGTTTTTTGCTCATAGTCAATTTTTAATAATTGCCGATGGATTTCTAAAAGCTGTTCTAAGGAAAAATACCTGCTTTGATTAATAAACTTATTTTTCATCCAAAAAGGCATACCTGTTAAACTTTTTCCATTTGCATCTTTGGCCATAATAAGCAAACGAATTTGCCGGCAAAGCATATAAAAAATCATCTCCTCTACTTCTACTCTATTACTGTCTAGTAATAAAGTAAGCATGTATTTATTATTTCCTGGGCGCAGAGAGTCTAAAAATCTAAAAAGTACCGGTTGAACCTTGAAATAGTGAATTTGCGCATGAGAAGGAAATTTTTTTAATTGCGATGGCGTTAATTTTTTTTCTTCCCAAAAGATGATATTAATTTCAGGAGGTAAACTTTGAATATAATTTTCAATTCCAGTTTTTTGACGACTTTTTGGCCTAGTGAAAAATCTTTCAATTACTACCAATCTATCACTGCCAAAAAAAGACCTTGCTTCACAAGCCTGCTTAATTGTTGTTAAATCTACTTTTTTACCGCCGAATTTAACTACTTCCTCACCCTTTTCTTTAAAAAGTTTAATCTTTTCAACCAAAACTTTTCGGCTCTCAATTGTATTCTCGCCGTGAAGAACAATAATCATTGCTCTTCTGCCTTGTAAACCTTATCACCTGCTTTAACTTCTTGTTCAACTTTCATACCAATAGCATCGCCTTTTTTAGCTGTTTGAACTTGTTCGTGTTCTACTTGCATTGAATCTATGGTTTGAGTAAAGTCTGTTTCTCTTTGGGAAGCTTCAGGCGCTTTGATTTTAATTGTGTCGCCAACTTTTATTGTTGTTAAAAGTTCAACTACGGCAACACCGATTTTATCATAATAGTGAGCAATTTTACCCACTAACTTATCAGCCATATTTCTCACCCCCTTTCCACCTTTAGTTTATCATAAATTTTCTTGTAATGCAGTGCCGCTAACGAGAATCGAACTCGTGTTTCCGCCTTGAAAGGGCGGTATCCTAGTCCACTAGATGATAGCGGCGTGTATAAATTGATTTTATCAGGAAGGCACTTTAAATTCAATGCCTATCAATCGTTGGTTATACTTTGGTATTTCAAGAAACTAAGAAGAGAAGATCTTTTAATGGCTGCAGTTCTTTTATAAAAGTAAAAAGAAATTTTAAAACAGTATTTTGGGCTAAATATTATCTAAAATGAAGGCTCCGTATCATAGAACCATTCCCAAGAAGGATCTTCTACTTTCCTTGAAGATATTATAATAAACTCATGGAGAAATTTTTCTTAATTAAATGGAGTTCTGTAAAAATCTTTTTTGTTGACCCAAGGCTGTTTAACTGCTCCAGGCATTACTTTTTCTTTCTGTTTTACCACTAATAATACTATAGCTATTTAAAGTCTTTCCTAAGTAATCATTAATAGCTCTGTAAACCTGTTTTTTATCTATTCCTTCCTGAATGCATTTTTGAGCGGTTGTTCCTAACGCTTCCATAATTAAAGCCAAATTTTCCCAAGCAGAAAAGGCACTTAATATAGAAGTAGTGTTATTTTTTAAATTAATTTGAATAATAATGTTTTTGATGTCTTTGGAGTCTCTAATTGGAATCGGCGTTTCATCTTTTTTCATTTTCTCTCCTTATTAAGAAGAATATCAGATTTTCTTTGATATTTTCAATCAATTGCATTTTTCATCAATTTAACAACGACTCTTCGATCCCTTGGCCCATCAAGTTCAACTAAAAATATCTGTTGCCAAGTACCGCGGACTAATTTACCGTTTTCAATCGGTAAAGTTTTCCCTTGCCCTAAAAGACCGGAAAGAATATGAGAATCAGCGTTGTTATCAATTCGATCATGTAAAAAATCAAAGCCGGAAACAAGTTTTTTCAAAACTGCCAGCCAATCTTTTTTCAAACCTTCTTCATTTTCAGTTAAAATAATTGCCGCGGTTGAATGGGGTACAAAAACTAAACAAAATCCGTCTTTAACACCGCTTTTACCAATAATCTCCTCCACTTTCCTAGTTACATCAACCAACTGATAGCGATTTCGAGTAGAAACCCTGAATTCTTTGTAATTCATAACCAATCCTTAACAACATTTTAGCAGATTTTGGAGTTTTAATTATCCAATCACGCAGCGAAACTACGATAGGCTTTGTGAGCCGTACAGGACTCGAACCTGTGACACCTTGCTTAAAAGGCAAGTGCTCTACCGACTGAGCTAACGGCCCTTAATGAAAATATTATAGCAATTAGGAATAAGAAAGGCAATTTTTACTTCATCACACCTCCGAGGAGTCAGATGTTTCACTTTATTTCACTCTGCCACCTCGCAGGAGTGATTTAGTTTATCACTTCCCAGGAAAGACTCCGCTTTCACTGTGTTAATAAGGCGTTCCGGTGACGTTTTTGAGATGCCGGAGTTCTTTGAAGCGGCAGAGAGAATCAAGTTCAATAGCAATTACATCAATCCGCATTAAATCAGAAGTTTCCGGATGAAGTATTTTATAATATTGGCTCGTTCTTGTTATCGAACGGATTTTTCTCTGAGTAACTGCTTCTTCAGGTAAGCCGCACTTTTCACTCCAGCGGGTTTTCACTTCAATAAAAATTAGAAAATCTTTGTTAACAGCAATAATATCAATTTCGCCATACTTACTGCGGAAATTTTGCTCTAAAACTTTATATCCGTGTTTCTGAAGATATTCAACCGCTTTTTCTTCTCCAAACCTGCCAAGATTAACGTTTCTTTTTGACACCTTTTCTTAAATAATAGAGTTTCGCTCGACGTACTTTGCCTTTTTTCTTAACCTCAATTTTTGTAATCCATGGCGTAGCAAGCGGCCAAATTCTTTCAACGCCAATGCCACCACTGGCAATTTTTCTAACAGTAAAAGTTTTGTTTTCACCCTTCCCCCTAATAGAAAGAACAATGCCTTCAAAAATTTGAGTCCGAACCTTCTTGTCTTCTTTAATTTTTTGATGAACTTTTACAGTATCACCAACATGAAATTCTATTTTCTGCCATTTTACTCTATTGGCCATAACAAGATTTTACCATATATGACTCTGACTGACAATCTCTCCATCAGTTGAAACCCAAATACCAAGCTTGCGAAAAAGAACAGAGTCGCCGCGGGCAGGAAGATGAGTAGTATGAAAATAGCAATTTTTTAGATTTGGAAGTTTTTTTAGGGCTTTTTTCACTGTCGAATTGCTTGGTCCTGAAATAGCAAGGGCCGCTAATACTTCATTGGCTTCTAAACTTTTTGATTTTTCTTGAAGAATTTCGCCTTTAACTTCATTAAAACTTTCAATTACTCGAGGAGACAAAAGATCAATTGAATCAGGAATGCCTGCTAAAGACTTAATAGCATTTAAAAGACAAGCCGCCTCGGCGTGTAAGAGAGAAGAATTTTTGCCTGTGATAATCTTTCCGTTTTTTAGTTCAATAGCCGAACCGCAATAAATTCCTTTCTCTCCTTTTTCTTTACTTTCTTCTGCTTCTTTCTTTGCTTGCCTGGCCGCAGAAACGGTTGGCAAATCATTTTCAGAAATCTCGGCCTTTTTAAAAAGAGATTTCATTTTAGTTAAAATTTTTTTATCAACTATGCCCTTATGATATTCCTGTTGATAGCGAAATAAATAAAAAACCATCTCTCTTTTGGCTGCCTGGCAAACAATTTCTTCATTGATTATCCCTTTTCTCATCATATTTACTCCCATGTCTGTCGGTGAACGATAATGAACCATAAAATTATCTTTGCTAATAATTTTTTGAATCAAAGAGGCTAAGATCGGAAAAGCTTCAACATCCCTATTATAGTTAATAACCGTTTTTCCATAGGCCTTAAGATGAAAAGAATCAATTAAATTAAAATCTCCTAAATCCGCTGTAGCTGCTTCATAAGCAAGATTAACAGGATGTTCGAGCGCTAAATTCCAAATAGGAAAAGTTTCGAACTTTGCATAGCCGGAATTCAGGCCTTTTTTTTGATCGTGATAAATTTGACCAAGACAGGTTGAAAGTTTACCGCTACCCGGACCAATTCCCCAAACAACGATCAACGGCTTTTCTGTCTTAATATAATTATCTTGCCCATAACCATCTTTACTAAGCACTAAACCTAAATCTTGAGGATAATTTTTTATTTCGTAGCGTAGATAAACTTTATAACCTTTTCTTTGCAACCTTTTTTTAAGAATATCTGCTTCTTTTTCTTTGGCAAAACGATTAATAATAACAGTTTTCACAGGAAAGCCAAAACTTTTAAGATCCTCTAAAACGTTAATTGTTGCTAGATCGTACCCTATTCCCCAGTCCCCTCTTAACTTATGCGAGGAAAGCTGTTTAGCAGAAACACAGAAAATTATTTCCATCTCTTTTTTTAAATTTTTCAAAAGGAGCAGTTTAACATCAGGATCATAACCAGGCAGAGTTCTGGCCGCATGGAAGTCACCATAGAGCTTGCCGCCAATTTCTAGATAAAGCCGATGTTTGAACTTTGCCAGTCTTTTTTTGATAGCCTCTGTCTGAATTTTTAAATATTTTTCCGTATCAAAACCTGCTTTAAACATTTACGATTTCCTGAGTAATCAGAGGAGTAATAGAGATAATTTTAGTTTTCTTTAATTTTAAACCACGAGGCTTTTTAATAGTATCTGTTATAAATAATTTATCGATATTGCTTTTTTCCAGCTTCTCGCTCGTTCCAGGAATAAATAAATGATGGGTAGCGGCCACTGTTATGCTTTTTGCTTTTTCTTTTTTGAGAAAAATAGAGGCTTGAATAAGGGTTGAACCTGTGAAAATATTATCATCGATAATTAATATGTCTTTGGCGGTAATTTTTTGACTAATACCTTGAATCGTTACTTTTCCTGTCTTTAAATCTCTACGGCTATCAAGATAGGCAATGGGTAAATTTAAGCTCTTTGCTAAACCGGCCGATAATTTAGTGCCACCGGCGCCAATACTAACCACGACGCTATGTTTGGTTATTTCTTTTTTAAGCTGTTTTTCAAGAATTGTTAAGCCGGAAAGATGAATCACCGGAATATCAAAAAAACCAATCATTGCCATATTATGAAGATCAAAAGTGATTAATGAATCAATGGGAATTGACTGAATTATTTTGGCAATTACTTTAGCAGATAATGGTTCGCCTGGACGAAAAACTTTATCTTGTTTTGTGTAAGCCAGCCAAGGAACACAGGCAGTAATCTCCTTTGCTCCCAGTCTTTTAACCGCATCAGCGATTAAACAAAGCTCTATTAGGTTTTTTTCTGAAGGATTTGACAGACTTTGAAGAATAAAAACTTTTTGTCTTGCCACTTTTTCTCTTACCCAAACCCGGATTTCTCCATTGGCAAACTGGGAAAGCTCAATTTTAGCTAATTTTAAGCCTAAATTTTTCGCTACTTTTCCAGCTAACGGTAAATTCGATGAACCGCTAAAAATTTTCATGATTCTACTCTAGCTCCATTTAAAGATTGCATACATTGACAAGTTCTTTTTTTTGGCATTTTTTCAATTATTTTGTAAACTAATTTAAGCGCTTTTTCATTGTTCTTTTTAAAAACTCTTGCAAAATCCTTAACTGAAACCGGCTTAACTTTTTTTTTTGAAACAAGGCCAACATCATAATCAGTAATTAAAGCGATCGCTGTGTAGCAAAGCTCCATTTCTCGAGCTAAAATAACCTCGGGATATTGAGTCATATTAACAACATGCCAGCCCATTTTAGTAAACCATTCTGATTCAGCAGTTGTAGAAAAACGAGGCCCTTGAATAACAACTACTGTTCCTTTTGGATGAATTTTAATTCCTAGATTCTTTCCGCATTTAAAAGCTAATTTCGATAATTGAGAACAATAAGGATAAGCAGCAGAAATATGAGTGGTGATCGGTCCGACAAAAACGGTATCTTTCCTGTTTTTTGTCCGATCGACAAATTGATCCAAAACCACAAAATCACCGGGTTTAATATTGGCCTGCAAAGAACCGGCGGCTGTAACAGTAATAATCCTTTTCACTCCGAGTGATTTTAAAGCATAAATATTGGCCCGATAAGGAATCCTATGGGGCGGTAAATCGTGGGTCTTACTGTGTCTGGGAAGAAAGGCAACTTTTCTACCAGAAATTTCTCCCAAGGATATCTTTCCAGAAGGAGGACCATAAGGGGTCTCCACTTTGACTTCTTCTGCCTTTTCCATTAAAGAATAAAAACCAGAACCACCCAAAACACCAACGTCAGCTTTATTCATCAATAAAAACAGGTAAATTGCCTAATGCAATTACCTGCTTCCACTTTTTAGGATCGCCTTCAGTAAAAATAGCTACCTCGGCCGCGACTTTCGCCCCAGACGCTTTCATTAATTGTCTTAAACCACGTAAAGTATTACCTGTGCTAATGACATCATCAACTAAAGCTACTTTTTTGCCTTTTAAAGCCTTTCTGTCTCTCCCATCCAACCATAAAGTCTGGGGTTTGCCAGTAGTGATAGAAACTACCTCTGATTTAAGTGATTTAACCATATAGGGTTTTTTTATTTTTCGAGTAACCACATAAGGAATTTTAAGAATTTTCGAAAGCTCAAAAACAAGAGGAATGCTTTTCACTTCAGGTGTAACTAATACCTCAATATTCTGAGGCATTTTTTTAGCTAAAGCTTTGGCAGTATGAATTACTACTTCCGTATCACCTAAAATATTAAAAATTGCAATCTTTACTCCTGGCGCCACTTCAAAAAGCGGCAGTTTCCGCTTTAAACCAGCAATGGTGACAGTATAATGAGTTTTAATCACTTTAAATAGTCTAACCTATTTTTATTCCACCAAGCAAGTTTGTCAAAACTTTTAGGTAGAATTCCAGTCCATTCTCCCATATCGCCAACAAAATATTTATTATTTTTCATAAGATAAAAATGCTCATTCATTTTAAAACACAAATCTCCTGTTCTAATGATTACTTTTTTAATTCCTAAGTATTTTAAAATTTTTTGAATAAACTCTACTCCTGTTTGAACGGCAACGGCCGCATCAATTCTGATTTCATTAAAGATAATACCTTTTTCTTTTAAGGCTAAAACTGTTCCCGCAATAGAATCGCCGGTAGCAATACAATCTTCTTGAATATGAAGAACTTTAAACCTCCTTACATTTTTAGGAAGAACGAGGTTTGATAAACCGAGACCAAATTCACCATTTTCATAATCAAGCCTTTTAGCTGTAATTTTAGCAAGATGGTCGCGGGGATAGTTATAAAAAGCGCCAATCAGTAAAGCGCCTCTCTCTAACAAAAGCCCTAAACTATTATTTATGCCTTCTCGATATGACTTCTGAGCCATAATCTTATAAATTTCAGCCAATGCTTTTTGATATAAAAATCTATTTTTGTGATTTTTGTACGGTTTATCTGTTAAATTGGCTAATCCAATAATAGTTTTTATCGCCGGATTTATAATTTGAGGATGTTCATAAGCCAAAACTCTAAAATTTTTAGTGCTTTTTTTTCTTCTCTTGGATACTGCTAAATTTTTATCTCTAAAACGCTCAAAAAGGCTACCAAACTCAACAATGGCAAAATTAAATTCTGTCACTTCAGGAATATGACCTTCTTTTAATCGCCTAACTTTAACTGTTTTTCCTTGAGGAATAAATTTAACTTTTATTTTAGAAAAATCAGCTTTTTTCATTTTAAAATTCTTTGAGGGTTTTTGACTAACATTTGATAAAAATCATCTTTTTTGAGTCCGTGTTTGGCTAAAAGCTTAACCCATGTTTTTAAACACTCACTTGGACTAGGATTTCTTGTTTGGCCGGTATCTGAAGAAATTATACATTGCTCGGACCCAATTTCTTTAATATTTTCAGCTGATTCTAGGGGTGGATAATCTCCAGGACTATCTCTATCTAACCAAAATACATAACAGTATTCCACAAAAACGCCTTTTTTAGCTAGTTCTTTTTGCACTTTAAAAGGCATAATAATATCTCTAGCAGTAACATGAGTAAGGATCACTTTAATACCCATTTCTAAAGCTTTTTCTGCTAAAACCTTTGCTTCTTGCCACCACAAATGTCCAGTCGCTAAAACACAGCCCATTTTTTTAATCATCCTAAAAACTGATTCTGTCTCTTGTGTTAATTGCCCATCTTCATCAATAATTTTTATTGGTTTCACTTCTTTTTTCTCTCTAGGAATAAAATTGGGATCCTTAATCCAGTCTGGAGGAATTTCATAATTTCCCTTGCATTTCTTAAGATGATTTTCTGCGTGGAGAGTAGGAAGCCAAACAATACAAGGAAATTCCGTTGCAATTGAGGCAGAAGCATAAACAACATCAGGATTCAGGCCGCCGACAAAATTATTTAAAGTTACCGAACCAGCTAGTTTTATTTTTCTCCCTTTTTCTTCCTCGACTTTGACCGCCGGAGCTGTAGAAAAAGCGTGAGATTTAACTACTACTCCAGCCATCTTTCCTTCCTCTTCTACAACCAAGCTGGCAACTGAATATTTTCGCGGCAGAACATCTGGTCCCACATGAACATGCATGTCCCAAGAAATCTTAATCAATTCTTCAATTTCTCTATCTTTCATTTTTGCTTGTATAAATGCCAGAAATTGCGATATTTTTCATCGCCTGGCCTTTCTAAATATTCAAAATCATTAGTTCTATCTCTGCAAGTAAAAGTGCAACCTGGACAAGCACCACCAATCTTGTCTTTAGACCACCAAAAAAGCAGCTCTTTTAATTTCTTAGGCGTTAAACTCAGCACGTTAAACTGCTTGGACTTCCCAATTTCTCCATCTTGACCAATACAATAAGTGATTTTTCCATTCCGAGTAATACCCAACATTCTCAATTCACGGCATTTAAAATTCTGTTTAATAGCAAAATCAGCAAAGTTTCGCAAAAAAACCATGGAGTTGACAATCCTATTTCCAGGTTTTTTCTTAATTTCTATTAATTTCTCTACAACACTAGTTATCTTAGGTCTATCAGCTTCAATTAATCGAATCGAAGATTTTTCAGGAAACCCATATTTCAAAAACTGAAGAGGAATTAAATTAAACCAAAACCCTTCATCGGCCAAAACCTCATAAGTGAGTAAAATCTGGTCGATATTGTCTCGAATGACACAAAAATTGGCCGATAATTCTTTAACGCCTTTCTTTTTGAGCTCTCGCAATAATTTAAGGCCAACAATTGATTTGTAAACTCTGTCTTCGTATTTTTTTTCTTTTATTTCGCTTTTTTTAAAAATTCCGTCAACACTAACAATAACATTCTTTAACCTCGCTTTGAGTAACTTCTTTAAAATAGGTTCAGTAATAACACCATTGGTAGAAAAAAGATAATCAATTCCCTGCTTAGAATTGATATAAGCAATTAATTCCTCAATTTTAGGAAAAACAGTCGGTTCGCCGCCAATTAAGTTCACTAACTTGATTCCACTCTTTTCTAAATTATCAATTGCTTTTTTCCAATCTTCAACAGAAAGTTCTTTGTCAACATGTCTTGGATCCCATTTGTAACAGCCAACGCAATTAAGATTGCAACGCATGGTAATCTCAATCTCGGCTTCGTTTAATTTTTGATTGCTTTTACCCATTGGACTTTAGTCAACAGCCGGCCAGTCTTTTCTTCGACCTTTTTGATAATTTCTCCAGCCAACCTATTTTGATTCTCTATAATGTTTTGTAAATCAACTGTCTTTAACTTCTTGTCTTCAACGACTATTTTTCCATTGATAATGACATACTCGGCGGGAATGGCTTGAGAAGAGATTAAAGAACCCACGGGATCACAAACGGCACCGGCATGAGAAATTTTATCTCTGGTATCAAAAATGGCGATGTCCGCTGCTTTACCTTCTTCAAGACTGCCGATGTCATCTCGATTCAAAACTTTGGCTCCGCCGATAGTTCCCATTTCTAAAACTTGAGACTGTTTAAGATAGGTAAAACCGTCTCTGGCTCCTTGCAAAGTCCTCGCCCAACGCATTTCTTCTAACATATTGCTTGAATCATTACCGGCGCTGCCGTCAACGCCGATACCAACATTAACGCCCGCTTCCATCATTTCGGTAATCGGAGCAATACCCTCTCCGCGAGCATTGGAAACAGGACAATGAACAACGCTCGTATGTGATTCTACCAAAGTTTTTATCTCTTCTTGATCTAAATAAAGGCAATGGACATAACTAACATCAGGGCCTTGCCAGCCAACATCCTGAAGATAAAAAACCGGTCTTTTTTCAAATTCTGATTCAGCCACATGAACTTGCAAGTTAGCTCCATACTTCCTTGCTAATTTGGCCATTTTTTCAAAATCTCTTTTTGGTTTAGTAAAAGGTGCGCAAATTCCCAAACCAACACGAAGCATTGAAAATTTTTCAGATTGATGATGTTCTTTTACTATCGTTTCGCTTTCTTGATAAAAATGAAAACGTATGCCAATATCTTTTGCCGCTTTTATTATCCCTTCCAAAACATCTTTATTGTCTAGAGAAAGATAAAAAAAATCTGCGTTAGTTGTACAACCAGATAAAAGCAACTCCGCCATCGCCGTCACCGCACTCCAATAAGAAGCTTCCGGTGTAATTTCGCCAGCCATCGCCGTCATCGCCTTAATCCAATTTTCTATTTTTTGGTTCTGCTGATATGGAACATTGCGAAAAAGAGACTGAAACATGTGATGATGGCAATTGATAAACCCTGGCAAAACAATCATTCCCAAAGCGTTAATAATTTTATCAGCCTTCTTTCTTTGGGAATTAATTTCTTTTATTTCTTGATTCTCGATATAAAGAGAAGCATTTCGAAGAATTCGTCTTTTTTGATCCATAGTTACTAAATAATCCGCGTTCTTAATCAAAATCGACGATGTCATCTATTATTTGCTTTTTTTTAGTTTTGTAATTAAAGCTTTAGCTACCTGAGGTTCTGTAATTAAGACAGCCTTGCTTTGAATTGCTTTTTCGCGGATAATCTGGCCGTCGGTTTTTTCTCTTTTCTTACTGTCAGTGGGAATATTAATAATCAGATCAAATCTTTGTTGATCTAAATAATCGTTGATATTAGGCTTTTTATTTTTTTCACCGATCTTATTTAAAAATACGGCTCTAATTTTATTCTTTTTCAAAAATTTGTGAGTTTTTTTGGTGGCAAAAAGTTTAAAACCTAATTCTGCCAAACTCTTCACTACCGATAGTAATCTTTTCTTATTCTTAAGTTTGCCAATAGAAAGCAGGGCGCATCGTTCAGCTCTTTTAGCCATTTTCATTTGCAAAGTCCAAAGTTCAATAAAACCTGGCGAGGCATTTTGATTAAAAAGTTCGCTTTTCATAAAAGTAGCCAGCTTTTCATCAAAAATACTAGAAGGCGCTTTTAAAGACACGACACGGGCTACGCCTTTATATAGCTCTATTGTTACTTTGCCTGTTACTTTTTGATTAACACTGTCAATATAAGCATTCAGATTATCCATAAGAGGATCATACCAAAGACCGCTGTAACACATATAAGCCCACTCATTATCAATAATCGGCTTAAATTTATTTTCCCATCTGGTGCTGACATATTTTTCTAAATTTCGGTGAGCTTCGATGATTGTCACCGCCGCCGGCATTTCATAAACATTTCTAATTTTCAAACCGACGACCCTATCTTCAATATGAACCGAGACGCCTATTCCATGTTTGGCCGCTTTTTTATTCAAAGCAATAATTAAATCAGAAAGCTTCATTAGTTTTTTATTTAGCCTAACTGGTATTCCTTTAAAAAATTCAATCGTTATTTTTTCTGGTCTTTTAGGCGCTTTTTCAACTAAACGACAAACCTGTAAAATCTTTTCTAATGGCGGAGCCAGTTCTGGATTTTCAATCTCGCCTCCTTCGGCTGAAATACCCCACATATTATCATCATAAGAATAAATCCGTTCCGCTGTTTGAGTAACAGAAATATCATGTTTTTCAGCATATTTCAATTCCTCATCTCGACCCAGGCTCCACTCCCGAACCGGCGCGATAATTTTAATATTGGGATTAAGGGCTAAAGCAGTGCCTTCGATGCGAACTTGATCATTGCCTTTCCCAGTACAGCCATGGGCAATCGCATCAGCTCCTTCTTTTTCGGCAATTTCAACTGCCCATTTAGCTAAAAGCGGCCGACCAATGGGAGTAGCCAAATGATAGCCTTTTTGGTAATCAGCATTCGCCTTAATTCCCTTGCTTATATAATCATCAGCAAACTCATCTTTGGCGTCAATGACAAGAGCTTTAAGAGCGCCTAATTTTAAAGCCTTTTGACGAATTTTCTTTAAATCTTCAGCTTGCTGGCCAATATCAATCGTCAAAGCAATAACTTTAGTCTGATATTCTTCCTGAATCCATTTGAGTATCACGCTGGTATCAAGTCCGCCGGAATAAAGGAGAATTACTTTCTTAACTTCTCCTTTTTGAGCCTCATAAGAGGCAACTTTAACGTAATCGCTTTTGTTTTTCATTGCTAAAATCCGCCTAAAAAAAAGAGCCTTTCGGCTCTTTTGTTGTCTCATTTTTATGTTTTTTAATTAGCGATTTTAGTTTTCTATCCATAAAAAAACCAGAAATTATTTTTACACTTCTGGAATTTTATTTTAAAATACTTCAAAAATGATGTCAAGGGGGGAAATTTTGGTCATTCCGACTCAACCAAAGTAGCACTTTCCACAATCACCGAAGCCTTCTCTTCTCTGAAATCTACTCTGCCAGTAATTAGCACCACTTGATCACTTTGCCAAAGATTTTTTGTTTCGCTATAAATCTTAGGAAATATAACCAGGTCCATTTTTTCGCCGCCATCTTGAATGGTAGCAAAAGCCATTTCACTATTATTCTTTCTAGTAAAAACCTGTCTCACAGAAGTAATAATCCCCCCTATTTTCACTTTTTGGCCCGTATTTTCAGAAGAAGCAATCTCGTCCAGACCATGACTAACAGATTTTCTTACTGTCAATAGAGCTGCGCTTAAAGGGTTCTCTGTTAAATAAAATCCCAAAAGTTTTTTTTCTAAAGCCAAAAGTTGATTCTTTTCCAGCTCTCCAATGTCAGGCAGTTTGTCACCACCTACGCTGGCAGGGTTATTTCCTTTCAGATTTTCAAAAAGACTTGTTTGTCCAATTGCTTTTCTCTGTTGTTCAGAAAAGGCTTTTTTTTTAATTTCATCTAAACTAACTAACATCGCCGCTCTCTTACCAAATTGATCCATCGCTCCTACTTCAATTAAGCTTTCTAAAACTTTTTTGTTAGCCTTTTGGCCATCAACGCGAAGACAAAAATCAAAAAGTGAATGAAACTCACCACCAGTTTCTCTTATCTTTAAAATCTCCTTAATCGCGGCGATACCAACGTTTTTAATTGCTGAAAGGCCGAAACGAATTGCCTTCTTTTCTAACGAAGCAGGTTCTTTTTCAATCGTAAAACCACTATACGATTTATTAATGTTAGGCGGAAAAATTATTATTCCTGTCCGACGGCATTCTTCAACTGCCATGGCTATTTTGTCATTATTATTAACTTCAGCTGTTAATAAAGCAGCCATAAACTCCACCGGATAATTTACCTTCATATAGCCAGTCTGATAAGTAATCATTGCATAGGAAGCGGAATGTGACTTGTTAAATCCATAACCGGCAAACCGTTCAATAAGCCTCCAAACTGCTCCAGCCACTCTTTCGCTATAACCCTTCTTTTTCGCCCCTTTAATGAACTTCTTTTTCTCTTTAGCCATAATCTTCTTTTTTTTCTTACCAATGGCTCGTCTTAATATGTCAGCTTCGCCAAGACTATATCCAGCCATTACATTAGCAATTTGAAGACATTGTTCTTGATAAACAGCAATACCGTATGTCTCCTCTAAGATTGGCTTTAAATCATCATGAGGATAAACAATTAAAGAAGGATTGTTTTTTCTTTCAACAAACTTATCAATCCACTGCATCGGTCCCGGTCGATAAAGGGCAATCATAGCCGTAATGTCAGAAAAACGACCTGGCTGAAGTTGTTTAGCCACTCTTCTCATGCCGCCGCTTTCCAATTGAAAAACGCCTGTCGTTTCCCCCCGTGAAATCATTTGATAAACTTTTTTATCATCTAAAGAAATGCCGGAAATATCAATATCCTCTCCCCTTAAATCTTTAAGATATTCTTTTGCTTTCTGTAAAATAGTTAAATTCTTCAATCCCAAAAAGTCCATCTTTAATAAACCAACAGCTTTCTCAGAAGAATTTAAATCAAGAGCATACATATCGTACTGAGTAATAATTCGTTCTCCTTTAACTTCTTTTTGTAAAGGAACATATTCTGTTAATTCTTCATCGGCAATAACCACACCAGCCGCGTGAGTGGAAGCATGACGAGCGCAGCCTTCAACTTTTTTAGCTAAATTTAAAAGCTTTTTATTCTTTTCTTCTTTATAAAGCTCTTGTAATTCCAGAACTTCTGCTAAGGCTTCTTCTATAGAATGACCTGTGGGAATAAGCTTGGCAATCTTATCAGGCTCAGAATAGGGCATGCCCAGAACCCTGCCAACATCTCTTATTGCCTGACGAGCCTCCATTCTGCCAAAAGTAATAATTTGAGCTACTCTATTTTTGCCATATTTTTGGGTGACATAGGCAATTACCTCATCTCTCCGATCATCGGCAAAATCCAAATCAATATCAGGAGGAGAAGGTCTTTGAGGGTTAAGGAATCTCTCAAAAGGAAGACTATTTTCAATTGGATCAATAGAAGTAATTCTTAAAATATAAGAAACTAAAGAGCCTGCCGCCGAACCCCTGCCCGGACCAACACGAATCCCCTCTTTTTTAGCCCAGTTAACAAAATCCTGAACAATCAGAAAATAAGTAGCAAATCCTTTTTGGCAAATGACGCCAAGTTCGTAATCGATTCTTTTTTTTATTTCTTTTGAAGCCTTAGGAAAACGAAAAGATAGTCTTTCATAAACCAATTTACTCAAAAAACTTTCAGATGTCTCTCCTGCAGGAATAGAAAAATAAGGCATAATCCATTTACCCAAAGAAATCTCCAAATTACAATCAGAGGCAATTTTTTGAGTGTTTTTAATTGCATCCGGATATTCCAAAAATAAACTTTCCATTTCTTTAGGCGACCGCAAATAAAAATCAGGAGAATCAAGCATTGTCAATCTGTTTTCATCAGTAAGCAGCTTTTTTGTTTGAATTGCCAAAAGGGCATCTTGGGCATCAGCATCTTCAGAATCAACATAATGAACATCATTGGCAGCCACTAACGGAATTCCTGCTTTTCTTGAAAGAGCAATCAATTTCTTATTGGCTTTATCTTGGCTTGGAATTTTAGGATGAGCCTGAACTTCCAAATAAAAATCTTTATTAAAGATTTCATAGAATTTCTTTGCTTTTTTTTCAGCCTCTTTATCTTGACCTTGTAAAAAAAGATTGGGAATCTCGCCTTCTATACAAGCGCTGGTACAAATCAAGCCTTCCGAGTATTTCTCCAAAGCTTCCATATCAATCCGCGGTTTATAATAGAAACCTTCTAAATGAGCAATTGTTGTTAATTTCATTAGATTTTTGTAACCTTTTTCATTTTTCGCTAAAAGGATTAGATGATATTGATCGGCATCAATTTTTGGCTGTTTATCAAAACGGGAACGATGCGCCATATAGGCTTCAACACCAATAATGGGTTTAATTCCGGCTTTTTTACATTCAAGATAAAAAGGGATCGCACCGTACATTACACCATGGTCAGTAAGCGCTAAAGAGTCCATTTTTTGCTCTTTACAGCGGGCTGTTAATTCAGAAATCTTGGAAAGACCATCAAGAAGCGAATATTCAGTGTGAACATGAAGATGAGTAAACTTAGCCATATTTTAAATTTCCTTAAACTTTTATACTTTTATACTTTCTAACAAAATTTCTCTTGTAATTTTCGCGTCTGCTTTACCTTTTGTCTTTTTCATTATACAACCGATTAAAAACTGCACTGCTTCCTGTTTTCCTTTTTTATAATCTTCCACTGCTTTTTGGTTTTCAGAAAGCACTTTTTTAACCAATTTTCTAATCTGTTTTTTATCGGTTATTTGACCTGTTTTTTTCTTAACTAATAATTTAATTAGTTTAATTGGCAAATATTTTCTAATATTAATTTTTTTATTGATAATAATATTAGCAATTTTAAAAGCAGAAACGCCATTTTTTTTGCCTATCTTAACTGCTTCTTCAAAATAATCAGCTTTTTCTCTCGTCGCTATTAAAATTTCTATTTGATATTTCGAAAGACCGTATTTTTCAATAAATCGCTTAATTTTCTCGTCAGGCAGTTCTGGTAAATTTTTAATTTTAAATTTTAAATTTTTAATTTTTATCGGTGGTATATCCGGCTCGGGAAAATAACGATAATCAGCGGCTGTTTCTTTAACTCGTTGAGAGAAAGTTATTTGTTTAATCTCATCCCAACCTCGTGTTTCTGGAGTAAGTTTTTCACCAGCTTCCAAAAGTTTTTGCTGTCTTTTAATCTCATACTCTATTGCCTTTTCGACAAATTTAAAAGAATTAATATTTTTAATTTCTATTTTATACTTTGGTAATTGGTCATTAGGAATTGGGAATTGATTAGAAATTAGAAATTTATCATTAGTAATTTTGAGCATCGAGATATTAGGCTCGATGCGCATGCTTCCTTTTTCCATATCGCAATCAGAAACTCCTAGATAGCGAACAATTTGCTGGAGTTTTTTCAAATATATTTTTGCTTCGCTGGAGTTGTTAATATCCGGCTCTGTCACAATTTCCATTAACGGTACTCCTGAACGATTAAAATCTATCAAGGTAGACTTCCCTTTATGGATTAATTTTGCCGTATCTTCTTCCATATGAACTCGACGAATTCTAATTTTTTTCTTTCCAATTTCCAACCAGCCATTTTCACAAAAGGGAGCATCGTATTGAGAAATCTGATAACCTTTTGGCAGGTCTGGATAAAAATAATTCTTACGGTCAAATTTAGAAAATTCTGGAATTTTGCAGTTTAAAGCTATTCCTGTTTTTACACACCGCTCAATTGCTTTTTTATTAGGCACAGGCAAAGCGCCGGGCAAACCTAAACAAGTCGGGCAAACATGAGTATTCGGCAAACTGCCAAAATAATCAGCAGAACACGAACAGAACATTTTTGACTTAGTCTTCAGTTCTATGTGAACTTCTAATCCTATAATTGGTAAATATTTTGCTTTTTTCATTATATTTAAATTTATTTATTTTAATGATTTAAATCATTAAAATATAATATGATAATTTAATATAAGCTATATTTTATAATTTAGGTTTTTCCCTGTGCCATTCTGTCGCTTGTTCATAAGCATAGCCAACTCTGAAAAGCAATTCTTCACTAAACTTCGGACCGATGATTTGCATACCAATGGGCAATCTGTCCTTGGAAAAACCGCAAGGAATATTTAAGCCAGGCAATCCTGCAATCGAACTTGGTTCAAGTAAAATATCCGAAAGCTCACCGAACATCGCGCTTTCCTTGCTTGCACCAACTAATAAAGCTGTAGAAGGTGAAGTCGGTCCGATAATAAGATCAACTTTTTTAAATGCTTTGTCAAAATCTTTACAGATTAAAGTCCGCACTCGTTGAGCCTTCTTATAGTAAGCTTCATAATATCCCGCAGAAAGCGTATGAGTTCCCAACATAATCCTCCTTTTTGCTTCCTCGCCAAACTTTGTTCTATCTTTCCCGTAGCGAATACCATCATAACGGGCCAAATTGGAAGAAACCTCAGAGCGCTGTAAAACAGTATAAACAGCAACAGAATATTTGGGATCAAGGAGACTAATTTTCGTAATCCTCGCTCCTAATCCTGCCAAAATCTCAATTGCTTCTTTTACTTTTTGAGAAACCTCCTTTTCCATTCCGGAAACAAAATATTCTTTAGAAACGCCAATCCTTAAACTTCCAACTTTTTTTTTGATATTTCGAAGATAATTAGGCACTTTTTCATACGAAGTGGTCGCATCTAGCTCATCTTTGCCAGCCAAAACCTGTAAAACTAAAGCGCTGTCTTCCACAGTCTTAGTTATCGGACCGGGAGAATCCGTAGAGGAAGCCATGGCAATCACACCATAACGGCTCACCCGGCCATAAGTAGGCTTGAACCCAACCACGCCACACCAACTCGCTGGCTGACGAATAGAACCAGCTGTTTCACTGCCAATAGCGAAAATTGCCTGATCGGCTATTATCGCAGCGGTCGAACCTCCAGATGATCCGCCAGGTAAACGGTTTAAGTCCCAAGGATTGTAAGTAGTAGAAAAATCAGAAGTTTCTGTTGAACTTCCATGAGCCCAGGCATCCATGTTTGTCTTGCCAATAATGATCGCCCCTGCCTCTTTTAGTCTTTTAACTACGGTTGCATCAAAAACAGGAATATAATTCTCTAAAACACGAGAGCTGGCAGTAGTTTTTACATCTTTTGTGCAAAAATTGTCCTTGATAGCAACGGGAATACCGAGTAATGGCATATGGCGCATAGCGAATGGTGTATTGTTTAATTTCCGGTCGGCTTTTTTGGCTTGGTCCAGAGCTTCTTTTTCACAAACAGTAATAAAAGCCTTAATTTTTGAGTCTACTTTTCTGATTCGCTTAAGACAAGCTTTAACCAATTCTTGGGAAGAAAATTTCTTTTCTTTTAACCCTTTTTGGGCCTGGATAGTCGTTAATTCGTTTAAATTCATTCAAAAATCGCTTTAATTTTGAAAAAATGATTGTCTTTTTTAGAAGCCCCAGATAAAGCTTCTTTCTGGCTCAAAGAAGGTTTCGCTTCATCTTTTCTAGTTATATTTTCCAGACCGGTCACTTGACTTGTCGGCTCAATACCTTTGGTGTCTAGTTTATTTAAAATATGAATATAATCAAGGGTTTCTGAAAGTTGAACAGCAAATTTTTTAACCTCTTTTTCCGTTAACTTAAGATTGGCTAACCTAGCAATATGTTCAACTTCAGCTTTTGTTAATTTCAATTTTGCCATTTTTAATCTCCACCTTAATAAGATCTCCTTCTTTTAATTTCTTTTCAACAATCATCAAAGCCACCTCATCTAAAATCATATCCTGAATAACTCTTTTCAATGGACGAGCTCCAAATTCCGGATCATAACCCTTTTTAGCCAAAAACATTTTCGCTTCATCCGTCACTGTCATTTTAATTTTCTGACGAGATAATCTTTTTTCAACTTTTTTAATCTGAAGCTTAACAATTTCGCCAAGCGCTTCAGGCGTTAAAGAATTAAAAACAATAATTTGGTCAAGACGATTAATAAATTCCGGCCGAAAAGTTTTTCTTACTTCCTCCTCTGTTTTAAGATTAGAAGTCATAATAATAATTGTATTTTTAAAGTCAACCGTTCTTCCTTTACCATCGGTTAATCGGCCGTCATCCATAATTTGAAGCAATAAATTAAAAACATCAGGATGGGCCTTTTCAATTTCATCAAGAAGAACAATTGAATAAGGCTTTCGACGAACTGCTTCTGTCAACTGACCACCTTCTTCAAAGCCAATATAGCCTGGCGGCGCGCCAATCAATCTGGAAACAGCATGTCTTTCCTGATATTCGCTCATATCCAATCTAACCATAGCGTTCTCATCGTTAAAAAGAAACTCTGCCAAAGCCCGAACTGTTTCCGTTTTACCTACCCCAGTGGGACCCATGAAAACAAAAGAACCAATAGGTCTATTTTCTTCGGCAATACCGCTTCGAGCTCGCCTGACTGCATCAGCTATTTCTTTTAAGGCTTCATCTTGATCAACAATCCTTTTATGCAGCTCGTCTTCTAAATGAACCAACTTGACTGCTTGGCTTGTAATTAATTTAGTCACTGGAATACCTGTCCAACGGGAAACAACTCCAGCTACGTCTTCTTCAGTTACCTCTTCTTTTAAAAATTTCTTTTCAGAAGGAATTTTATCCCATTTTTCTTGGAGATCTTTAAGTTTTTTCTTTAAGTTGGGAATTTCTCCATATTTAATTTTCGCTGCTTTTTCTAAAAGAACTTCCTTTTCAGCCTTTTCTAACTCCAATTTAAGTTTATCCAGTTCTTCTCGTAATTTTTTAATCTTTAAAATCATTTCTTTTTGTTCCTGCCATTCTTTTTTAAATTTTGCTTCTTTTTCTTTTTTCTTCTCTATTTTTTCTTTTAAAGCTTTAGTTTTGATTTTATTTTTTTCTTTTTTTAATGCCGCCAATTCTATTTCCAGCTTTATAATTTCTCTTTTAAGATCATCTAATTCAACCGGCATGCTTTCAATTTCGATCTTGAGACATGAAGCTGCTTCATCAATCAAATCAATTGCTTTATCAGGTAAAAAACGATCGCTGATATAGCGATCAGAAAATTTGGCCGCCGCAATCAATGCCTCATCAGTAATTCTAATTCCATGATGAAGTTCATATTTTTCTTTAATTCCTCGTAAAATAGCAATCGTCCCTTCTATGCTTGGCTCTCCAATCAAAACAGGTTGAAATCTTCGCTCTAAGGCCGCATCTTTTTCAATATACTTTCGATAATCAGCAATTGTCGTTGCGCCAATACAACGTAAAGCACCGCGAGCTAAGGCCGGTTTTAACATATTCGAAGCATCAATTGCTCCCTCGGCCGCGCCAGCGCCAACAAGAGTATGAACTTCATCAATAAAAAGAATGTATTTCCCTTCTGACTTTTCGATTGCCTTTAAAATTGCTTTTAATCTTTCTTCAAATTGACCCCTAAACTTTGCGCCTGCCAAAATAGAAGCCAAATCTAAAACAAGAAGCTCTTTGTTTTTAAGACTCTCTGGAACGTCGCCAGAGACAATCCGCTGAGCCAAGCCTTCGACAATAGCTGTTTTACCCACACCAGGATCACCAATTAAAATTGGATTATTTTTTGTCCTGCGGCTCAAAACCTGCATTAATCGTCGAACTTCATTTTCCCTGCCAATAACAGGATCAAGCTTGTCTATTTGGGTCTTTTTAGTTAGATTAACGGCAAACTTTTCCAGGGGATTTTTAACATCCTCTTTTGGCATCTGAACAATAAATTTCTGATTATTTTGATTATTCATTTTTTATTCTAACTCATTTCTTGTAAAGATTTTATTCGTTCTTCGACTGGTGGATGAGTATTAAAAAGATTAGCAAAGCGGCCAATAAACTTTTGACCCTTCAACGGATTAACAATATATAAATGAGCTGTCGCTTTATTAGCTGCCTCTAAAGGTTCACAATCCACGGAAATCTTTTTTAGAGCCCTTGTTAAGCCTTCTGGATAGCGAGTCAACATCACCGCTGAAGCATCAGCTAAAAACTCCCTTCTTCTGGAAATCGCCAACTGGATTAACTTGGCAATTAAAGGTGAAAGAAGAGCCAAGAAAATGGCTATTATAAATAAAAATGCTTGCAAGCCACCCCCTTTATTTCTATCTCTTTTTCCCCTGCCGAAATATGTACTCCTCATAAACCAATCAGCTAACAAGCTTACCATGCCTACTAATACCGTCACTATAGACATTAATCTGATATCATAATTTTTAACATGAGAAAGCTCGTGAGCAACCACTCCTTCGAGTTCACTGCGATTAAGCTTACTTAACAATCCAGTAGTTGCACAAACAACAGCATGGTCCGGATCCCTGCCAGTGGCAAAAGCATTAGGCGCTGAATCTTCAATAACGTAAAGCTTTGGTTTTGGTAGCTGAGCTGCAAGGCAGAGATTTTCTACGACTGTGTAAAATTGAAAATCTTTTTCACGAACAGCCGGTCGAGCGCCGGAAATAGCCAAAATAATCTTATCGCCCCAGTAATAACTTCCTAAGCTTGACAATCCAGTAAAAATCAAGGCTAAACCAACCCAAGAAAGTCCAGTCTCTAAAATCTGCGAAAAAATATAAGCCACTAAGGTGACAAAAAACATAAAAAGCACTACTACCAAAGCGCTCTTTCGCTTATTACGATCTATTTGCTCGTAGACGTTTATCATAATTTAACCTGCGGTGTCTTTAGTTCTTCCTTGCTTACTTCTAGATGCTCTCCTTCTTCCGGCATTTTCAAACCCGGTTCTTTTTCAAAATTAAAAAGCTGAGCAATCAGATTACTAGGAAAAGCCACCAAAGCAACATTAAAATCAGCGGTCAGATCAATTAATGTCCGACGAGAATACATAACTTTATCAGCCGTATCTCTCAATTCGTCCATAAGCTTAACAACCACATCTTTAGCCTGAAGCTGCGGCGTACTTTCAAAAACCGCTCTAATTGGCGCCAAAGCAGACTGAAGCTTCACCCCTGCATCAAGCAATTGCTGAGCGCCGCCGTCTTTAATAGCTCCGACAACCATTTTTCTCGCTTCAGTAATCTTTTCAAAAATCTCTTTTTCATGCTTAAGATAACCTTTAACCGATTCCTGAAGATTAGGAATTAAATCAGCTTGACGTTTTAACTGATTACCAATTTCCTGAATTGAGGCTGTAATCCTCGTCTTAATGGTAACTAATTTATTATAAATGCTCCCAATGTAAAGGGCTATCAAAACTAAAGCTCCAAATAAAACAACAATTATCATTTTTTATTCACCCCCTTTCTTTAAATAAATCCGAAATCCGAAACCGTTTTGAACATTAGAAAATTTGAATTTCGACATTGTTTCGTGCTTCGAATTTCGTGCTTCAAGATTATTCACTTTATTATATTCCTTAATTGATTCCAGGGCAAGGCATTAATAACATCTTTCTTTTCTGCCCATCCCCTTCTGGCCACGGAAACACCATATTTAATAAAAGACATGCTTTTAACTTCATGAGCATCACTGTCGATGACAAGTTTAACACCATTTTTAACTGCTTCCCTCACAAGAACATCAGTTAAATCAAGCCTATCAGGCATCGCATTTATCTCCAGCCATTTGTTGTTCCTCAAACAAAAATCAAAAATTTTCTCCCACTCAAGCTCATAACCTTCTCTTTTACCAAGCTTTCTTCCTGTCGGATGAGCTAAAAACATAACCTTAGGATGATCCAAACCATTTAAAATGCGCCTAGTCATTGTTTTTCTATTTTGCTTCATAGACGAGTGAACGGCAATAAAGGCAAAATCTAATAATTCAAGTCCCTTGTCAGGCACTGCCAATGAACCATCAGATAAAATATCAACTTCTAAAGTGTTTAATATTTTAATTTCACGGATTTTTTCACGGCCCAATAAATGAATAAGTTTTTTACTCCTTTTAATTTGTTCTATTTCCTGTTTTCGCTTTGATAATAGAGCGATTATCTGACGTGGCGTATGATTGCTTACACTTGGCGAATGATCTGCCAGACCAATATATTCGTAACCAAGATTAATTGCCTTTTGAACTATTTCTTCAAAAGAATTAATACCCTCATCATGGCTAGATTCCTGATATCTAAAATCTGAGTGCGTATGAAAATCTCCTTTTATGTCTGAAAATTTGACTAAGCTAGGCAACTTATGAGCCTGAGCAGCCTCAATTTCCCCTGTATTTTCCCTTATCTCCGGCGGAATCCAATCCATGCCTAAAAAAGAATAGAAATCTTTCTCGTTTTCAAACCTTTTCAACTTCCCTTTCACCTTTATTCCATATTCAGAAAGACTTAAACCTTTTTTTAAAGCTTCTTCTCTTAAATGGATATTATGATGCTTGCTGCCAGTAAAATACTGCAGCATCGCCCCAAAAGATTTTCTCTGAACGCGAAAGTCAACCTGATGTCTGCTCTTAAGCATAACCGATGCCTTCCTCTTGCCTTTGTTGATTATCTTTTTTACTTCTGAATATTTAACAAAATGGTCAATAACAACTCCTGGATTATCTGTTTTAACAGCAATATCAATATCCCCAACGGTAGAACAACAACGGCGCAAGCTACCCAGGAGATGAACCTCTTTAACTTCTGGGTTTTTTTTAATATAAGTAATAATTTTTTTAGCTAATTCGGCGGCGTGAGGTAAAAGCATTCTTTCTTCGCGTCTTCCAAGCTCAGCAATTCCAGTCAAAATGTCCTTTTCTGACTGTTCACCAAACCCCTCAATTAATCTAATCTTTCTTTTTTCTGCAGCTCTTTTTAGCTTTTTTACTGCTCCTATTCTTCCATTTATTCCTAAGCTTTCACAAAGCTTAAAAGCTGTTTTTGGCCCAATCCCGGGAATATCCAAAAACTCAAACATAGCCATAGGCAAATCTGACATTATTTTCTTAAAATGCTTCACCTTGCCTGTTCTAAAAAGTTCATCTAGGTGCTGGCCAATACTTACACCAACACCAGGAACAGTGTCCAGCTTGCCATCATCCCATAAGTCTTTAATTTCACTAGTAGCATGTTCGATTGCCGTTGCCGCTCGATCATAAGCTATAATTTTAAACTTGTTTCCTTCTTTTATTTCATAAGCAGCAGAAATCGCCCCTAAAAGCGCGGCTATTTCTTGATTATTCATGTTTTTGTTAGTTTTCATTGATTCAATAATAGCATATCTGTTGACTTGAAAAAAAATATCTGATAATATAAAATCAAGTTCAAGGGGCTGTAGCTCAATGGTTAGAGTACCTGTCTGTCGAACAGGTGGTTACGGGTTCGAATCCCGTCAGTCCCGCCATCACTCGTTATAGCAAAAGATGATTTCTGCCCAGAAAGGAGGATAAAAAAAATGGACGATTTAATAAAAGTTTGGCTGAAAAAATTAAAGTTAAGTGAATCGACAATTAGTATGGCTCTGGGCGCTTTGGTGGTAATAGTAGTCGGCATCTTGATATTTAACTATTTTAGCAAGGGAGAAATCGGAGAAGAGATAAAGTCTGAAGAGCTAGAAATGGCAATAGAAGGAAGTGAAGGCGAGCTTGAAATTGGAGAAATTACAGAGCTGCCAGCTACATACAAAGTAAAAAATGATGACCATCTTTGGGCGATTGCGGTAAAATACTACCAAGACGGCTATAAATGGACAGAAATTGCTAAAGCTAATAATCTAGCCAGCCCTAATTTGATTTCCCCTGGCCAAGAATTAACAATTCCTGAAATTAAAGTCAGTGAAGAAAAAGCTCAAGAAGTAAAGCCAGAAATAAAGTCAATCAGTAGTGAAAAATATACCGTGGAAAAAGGAGATTGTCTTTGGTCTATCGCTTTAAGAGCTTATGGCGATCCTTATAAATGGTCAGAAATTGCTAAGGCAAACAACATCGGTAATCCGGACTTAATTTACCCAGAAACAGAACTTAATCTGCCAAGATAGCCTGACAGTTTATATTGAGTAGACAATGTTTGCACTGATCAGGCAATGCTTGCGAAGTGCGGGATTAGTATAATGGTAATATGCTACCTTCCTCCGCCCAAAGTCCTGAAAGGACATTGTGGCGGACCCGCCTAAATACAGAGTTTTTGGCGGGCAAGGTGCAAAATAACATGTATTATGCTTATATTCTCTTATGTATTAATACGAAACAGAGTAGAAAAATTTTTTATATCGGATGCACTGATAGTCTTGAAAAAAGGATTAGAAATCATAAATCAAAGAGTGTTAAAACTACAAAAAGATTTGACAAAGTAATCTTGGTCTATTATGAAGCCTGTGAAAATAAGATTGATGCAATAAAAAGAGAAAAACAATTAAAAACTGGCTTTGGCCGAGGTTATTTGAAAAAAAGATTAGGGAATTATTTAAAAAACATTGGACAGTCGTAGTATAGTGGTAACATGTCTGTTTCCCTCGCCTGCCAAAGCTATGCGGGATTAGTACAATGGTAATATGCTACCTTCCCAAGGTAGAGACGCCAGTTCGATTCTGGTATCCCGCTCAAACGCTTTGCATTAATCTTTATTGTAGCGTTACAGTATATATGTTAAAATTTGATGTAAGGTTAAATTAATAATGTCTGAATTTAAAGGTGATTCTTTATCAATGCCATCAGAAACATCACCAAACCAACCTGATGATGTAGTAAAGGAATGGCGAGAATTATATCAATGGGCCGAAGATCAACTTGAAGCCCTTAATGCTTCAGAAACGTTAGAAACAAAACCACGGCTAAGAATGTTCCGTAAGGGTTCGCATTTATTATTACAAGGTTTGAAAAAAATCGTAACAAGAAAAAGCGTTTCAACAATGGAGCCTCAAGAAGAAACCGCTCATTCTCCAGTAATAAAGGAATGGCGAGAATTATATCAATGGGCCGAAGATCAACTTGAAGCCATAGATCCAACATTTATTGCCAACGAAGAATCGTTGTCTCCAGAAGAATTATTCACCAAAGGATTGGGCTTAATTTTAGGAAGCTTTAATCCAGGGGAAAAGCGAAAAGTTAAATAACAATTTTCTTTTTTTATTTCTGCCGCTTTTTTTGTTTTTGCTAATTATTTCTGATAAAATAACCATAAGACTGCCTTGCTGACGTAGCTCAGGGGAAGAGCGATCGCTTCGTAAGCGATAGGTCGGTGGTTCAAATCCACCCGTCAGCTCCCTGTGAAAAAAGCGGTTGTTTTTAGTTTCTTAACTATTCTCCTGATTATTTTTGTTATCTTTGCCGGTATTCCTTTTTTAGTCCGCATGGTAACTTTTTTAGGAGAAATTCAATCTTCAACCAAAATTGTCGAGAAACAAGACACCAATCCTCCTCTCCCGCCCAAACTACGGCCTCTCTCAGAGACAACTAATGTTAATAAAATCTCTTTGCAGGGATTTGCCGAACCAGGCGCAACAGTAAAAATCTTCATTAATCAAACTTTGGAAAAAGAAATCATTGCCGAAGCTGACGGCAGTTTCTCTACTGAAATAACTAATCTTTCTCCTGGAAAAAATAGAATTAAGACAAAAGCGCTCGACCAAGCAGGCAACGAAAGCAAATACTCAGGAGTAATAATTATTAACTATGATACCAGCCCGCCAGAGCTGGAAATCGAATCACCGGAAAACGGCACTTCTTTTTCAGGCGAAGAAAAAGAAATCGAAATTACTGGCAGCACCGAACCAGAAGTAACTTTAAAAATCAATTCTCGTTTGATCATTCTCGACTCAGATGGCCATTTTTCTCATTCTTTAAATCTTGAGGAAGGAGAAAACAAGATTCTGATTATTGCTGAAGATCCAGCTGGCAATAAAACTGAAAAAGAAATTACTCTTTCCTATTCTCCTTAATTCCCAAAAGAATCCATAGCCAAAGCATAATCCAGGAATAAAAAAGAGAGTTGTTGAAAAAACTATGGCTGATAACAGCCAGAAGACTAACAGGATAAAGCTTCACCATTCTCCAAAGCAGCCAGAGATAAGTAATCAAGCCAAAAATACCGGTGGTCACCCAGACAAAAAACAAACTGGAGTCAACTCCGGCGCCAGCGTGAGAAACCTGCCAATCCTCTCCTAAAAACCCATAATCTCTCTGCGTATATCGATAAAAATTAAAGCCAATCCCTAAGATCGGATGATCTTTAATTATCTTTAAAACATTGTTAAAACTCCCAACCCGCGCCTGAACACTGCTCTTTCTTTCTAATTTTACTCCCTCTCCTGCTGGCCTAGGTAATAAAACAATAGTTATTGCTAAAACTAAGAAAGCGACAGTAAAAAATTGCCACGATTTTTTAAACCAGGCAATGACTGCCATCCCAACTAAATAAGCCAAATAAGAAGCGCGAGAATAAGTAAGAGACATCGCTAGATAGCAAATGACGAATGGCAAATAGTATATAGATTTTTTTGTTTTACATTTTTGGGCTATCAAAATTAAAGTTAGCACGCAAATCAAACCTGTAAAACCTGGATCTAAAAATGCACCAATAGCCCGATAATAATGATCATCCCAACCTGAATAATATAAAAAGCGAGTGTCAGGAAGAAAAATATACTGCAAAAGGCCAATAATTGCACTCGCTACTCCAGCCCCAATTAATAATCGAACAATCGAACCACGAAAGAATCGAACAATATCTGAAACTACAAAATAAACCCCTGCATAAAATATCCAACGCAAAAGATAAAGAAAAGCAATTATCGCTTCTTGTGTCGAGTACTGATAAGCATTTAAAGTCCAAGAGATAAAAGCAATGCTTATAAAGCCAAAAATTGGTTTGGCCAGCGGCGGTAAAACAAACTTTTTCTTTTTTAGAAAACACCAAATTAACCAAGAAAAAACAAGAAGAACAATAATAATATCTTGAAAATAAAAATTAACTGAAGAAATACCAAGAGGAATTTTTGTCAACTGCCCAAAAGGAAACAAAACAATTAAAGAAAAAAATAGGATTTTTATTAATTTCATTTATTTATTTCCCAAAGCTTAATTCTTGTAATTAGTGAATGCAAACTCATCATAAAAGCCATCACAAACCCGGGAAAACCATCAAGAAAACCAAGGCGTAAACAATAATTCTGTAAAAATTTAGCCTGTGGATAAAAAAGCATTTGCCAAAATTGAAATCTTTGTCCTTTTTCATAAAAACAACGGGCATTAAGATTTGTATATTCATTGATTTGTTCTAAAAACTGAGAAACACTTGGATGGGGATAATGTAAAAGTGGACTTCTCAACACCCCTACCCTACCCTTCTCTATTTGCCAAAATTCATGAACCTTTCTTTTCCATTGACCGGTGCCTTTTTTTACTAAACGCAGAAGTTTAATATTTGCTGTCTCGCCATGATTTAACCAACGGCCTAAAAAGAAATCCTTTCTCTTTAAGTAAAAACCAACACACTTTTGCGCTATAGCACATTTTTGTGTTATTTCTTTCTGAAGTTTTTTGCTTACCCTTTCATCAGCATCAATAAATAAAACCCAATCATTATTTGCCTTTTTTAAGCCAAAATTGCGCTGATCAGCAAAATCATAATTTAAACTACGAGTAAAAACTTTAACTTCAAGTTTTTTAGCCGCTTCTCTTGTCTTATCCGTAGAATAATCATCAATAATAATAATCTCATCGCAAAAATTAAGAGACTTTAAACATTCTTGAATATTTTTTTCTTCGTTTTTAGTTAAAACAACAGCCGAAATTTTCATTTCTCAAAAACCTCTCAAAAAAATTTCTACTAATAAAGATGGTAAAAATCCATAGTGTTTTTTTAAAAAATAAAAACGACTCTCGCGAAAAATCTTTTTATTTTCCTTTTTTCCTTCTCCGCTTTTGCCCCAAAAATGGATTACTTTTGCTTTGGGCTGGAAAAAAATTTTCCACCCTGCTTTTCTTACTCTTTTACACAAATCTGACTCCTCAAAATAAAGGAAAAAGTTCTCGTCAAAACCGCCAACCTTTCTAAAAACTACTCTTCGAATCATTAAAGCTGTACCAGGAACGACAGCTATTTCTCTTGGGCTTTTTTTGTCCCAATCAACCAACCAATACTTTTTAGAAATTGGGTTATTGGGCCAAAATTTATTTATAAAGGAAAAGGCAAAAATAGCGGTTAAAGGAGTAAGCTCGTCTGTTCCCTGAAAGGAATATTGCTTTTTATCTTTATCTAAAAGAAGAGGGGCTGATATGCCAACATCTTCATTGTTCTCTAAAAACCAGATTAATTCTTCAATCGCGCCGGACTGGACAACAGTATCAGGATTAAGAAAAAATAAATATTTTCCTTTAGCTTTTCCGGCTCCCCGATTACAGCCAGCTCCATAGCCGATATTTTCTTGATCATTATCAATAATAATTATCTCCCATTTTGGGTTTTTCCAAATCGAAGCAAAGCAATCAGCGAGATATTTCTCACTTTGATATTTAACAATAATTATTGAAACTAATGGTTTCATTTAACTGCTCCTCTAATCGCTTAATGCTTTTATTCCAGCTCCATTCTTTCTTGACATATTTTCTTCCTGCTTCTCCCATTCTCTTAGCCAGCTTAGGATTTTTCAAAAGAAAGACAATTTTTTCAGCAAAGAGTTTTGGCTCTCGGTCAACCAAAAACCCGGTTACTCCATTAATCACTGTCTCTCGATAACCACCTTCTTTGACGGCTACTACAGGTGTTTGACAAGCCATTGATTCTAAAGGAACCAATCCAAAAGGCTCAACCTCAGAAGCACAAACTACAGCCATAGCTTGGTTATAAGCTTCAACTAATTTTTTTTCCGACAGATTTCCCCGAACCACTCTTAATCTTATCATTGGCTGGATCAAAGAAATTACTTTTTTCAAAAAATCAAACCCATTAATCTTTTTTGGTTCTCCAATAAAAAGAACTTCTCTTTTTTTTTTAATTACTATTGGTCGAAAATGATCAATATCAACGCCAGGATAGCAAACAAAAGAATAAACGCCATAAGCCTTGAAAGCCGCCTCTTTTGTATGACAAGAATTTGCTAAAATCCTGTCCGCTGATTTTATATTCTCAAAATCAATCTTTTTTCTTAAAAAACGTGTTGTTTCTTCATATATTTTTTTGACGATATTAACTTTTTTTTGAAATCTTAAATTATATTCATAGCCAATCCGTAAAACTTCCTGGGCATAATAAAAGCTGCGGGTTCTGAGATTACCCAAAAGATAAGGCGCTTGCGTGTATTTTGAAGGATGAACTAAAACAACATCATAATTTTTTTTATCTATTTTTTCTGCTAATTGTTGATGAATCTTTCTTAATGTCCAAAACTTAAAAAAATCAAATTTTAAACGCTGGATTCCACTCTCGTGGTGCAAATATGATTCCACCCTAGGAGTGAAAACATCAACATGATGCTTTTTCTTTAATCTTTTAATTTGCTCCTCAACCACCCGCATGGCCCCGCCTTTTGGCAAATTATGAAAAACAGCAATCTTCATCTTAAAACCTCTCTAATGCTTTTCCATATTAAAGGCTGGACTAAAAGAGAAGAGGCTAAAACCGCCATCGCCGTCCCCGAAACACCAAATTTTAAAGTCAGAGGAAAAATAAAAAGAGCTAAAAGGAATAATTTAGCAATGCTTATCCTCGCGGCCACGTCTTGTTTTTTAAAAGCGAAAAAAATCGGACGAACTGAACCGCCAATAGCTCTGGTTAAGCCAAAAAGAGCTAAAACTCGCAATGCTTGAGCCGCCCCCAGCCATTGTTCGCCAAGAATAATTTTAATAATCAATTCTGGAAAAAAGAAAATTATCGCCACGCCGGGAACCACTAAAAAAACAGTCGCTAAAAGCGTTTTCTTAAAAGCTCTTTTCACCCTAGTCTTGTCTTGAGTAATTTTCGAATAAACAGGAAAAGTCACTCGTGAAGCAACATCAGTAATTTCAGTAAAAGGAAGGTTGGAAATTTTATAAGCCATTTGATAAAGACCCAAACTTCCCATTCCTAAAATTTTCCCGACAACCGCATCATCTCCTTGATCAACCAGGTAAGAAAAAACGCCCGTCAAAGTTACCCATTTGCCTTGAGAAATAATCTTTTTTGCTTTTTGACCTTCCCAAATAAAATGAGGTCTGGGCCGGCAGAAAACAAAAGAAAAGACTACTTCCAAACCCGCTCCGACTATTAAAGCAAAAATTAAACTCACTATAGAACGCGTCCAAAAAACGCCGATAATTGCTGTCAAAGACTCTACTAATAAAATTGCCAATCTTAAATTAAATTCTTTTTTAAACTCAAGATTTTTTTGAAACTTAACAATTGACGGATTAATAAAACCTCTTATTAAAGGAATAAGACTGGCAAGAAGTAAAAATTTCATTGCCTGTGGTGAAGAAAAAAAATTGGCTAAAGGTAAAGCGCCAAGACAAACCAAAAAAGAAATTAAAATTCCCCGGAAAATAGAAATTACCCAAGCAGTATTAACTAATGGCTTAATATTTTTATCTTCCTGGATCAGAACTGTATTGATACCCGTTTCTGTCAGAATTTCAAAAAGGGCAATCGTCAGGGTAACAATGCCAAAAACACCAAACTGAGCCGGAACTAAAAGTCGAGCCAAAATGGCCGTTTTTAACAGAGTGAGAAATCGTGAAAAAATGCGCAAGCTTCCCATCCAGCTAACCCCTCTAATTGTTTCTTTTAAAAACCCCATGGGTTTATTATAACTTTTTTGCCAATCCCCTTAAAGCACCACTCATAACTGCCAAGTCAGCAGCAACTTGAAGTAAAGGAAGATAAAAAATGGCAGCCGGATGTTTAACATAACGATAGTTTTTCCAGACCGCCCAAAAACAATAAATAGAGAATAACGTATAGAGAATAGCGCATAGAGAATAATAACAAAGAAAAAATGCTAATAAATAGCGTAAATAAACTAATCCTATCTTTTTCAAATGAGGCCAATAAAAAGCCTGAGCATCGCCGGAAGCATAATGAAAAAACTGCCAAAAGGCTTGAAAAATGTTTTCCTTTTGAGGCCAAAAAACAACTGCCTTCTTGATAAATTTGAATTTGCAGTCCGCTTTCTTTAATTTTTGGGCAAAAACCAAATCCTCGCAATAATTCAAGCTTGCCGGATAGCCGCCAACTTTTTTCCAAGCTTTTTTCCTAAAAGCAATTGATCTTGAAGAGGGCAAAAATTGACAAGGTCGTACCTTGTCAAGAAAAACACAGGTATAGCAAGCTAGACATTTTTGAAAGACGGTTTTGGCGACTGGCTTGTAATAACCAGCCGCAACATCAATTTTTGGATTACTAAAGGGGTTAGTAATTTCTTCCAGCCAATTCTTATCAAGCCTGCATCCAGCATCAGAAACAGCAATAATTCTCCCTTTGGCTTTTTGAATCGCTAAATTGCGAGCTTGTGATCTGTTTGTCTTTGTTTTTTCTCCATCAATTATAATTACTTCATCCGGCTGTTTTGTTTGCTGCTTTAATGAATCCAGTAAAACTTTCAGACCACTTGAGTCATTTTTGACAGTAGTAATAAAGCTTATTTTCCCCATTATTTCCAAAGTTTTAAATAAATATTAGTCACTTTTTCCCAGGTTTGTCCTTTCACCCAATTATAAGCCTTATTAACAAGTTTTTTCTCTTCTTCAGGATGACTAAAATAATATTTTATCTTTCCCTGTAATTTCTTTGGATTTTTCTCAATAATAATCCACTTAGCGAACGGCGTTATTTCCAAGTAATCTTTTTTCAAAAAATTATCATCAACAGCGAAAACCAGTTTTTTATTTAACATTGCTTCCAAAATAGCAAGATAACCGGAAGTAAAGATAAAACGAGACTGTAAAATATATGGCCTTATGTTTTCAACAAAACCTAAAACCTTCCCATATTTTTCCGCTTCTTTTCTTAATTTTCCATCGCCTAAAAAAACGATTTTAGGCCTTGGGTCTTTTAAGCTTTTAAATTGCTCTATTGCCTTTAAATAAACCGGCAGCCCCGTATCTTCCTCCAATCTTCCAATAAATAATATTTTTGAATTTTTAATTGCAATTTTGAATTTTTCATTTTTAATTTTTAATTTTATTTCTACTCCTCCATAAGTAACAAAATCCGCTTTTGTTCCATAATATTTTTTAATATAATCCCCCACACAAATATTCCCCCAAGCTAATTTCTCACTAATTTTTCTTATTATCTTATTTTTAATCGGAATTGGATATTTTCCTTCCCAACCGTGAAAAGTAATATAAAATCGCTTTTTAGGATAGAGAAAACGAAAAGGGAAGTACCAGAAAGCCACATCGTGGGCATGAACAATATCACTTTGATCAATCAAAGTACGATTTTTGAAAAACCACCACCAGATTTTAAATTTTTTCAGTTTTTCACTCTTTCCAACTGGAATAGTGAGCCAAGGAGACACCTCGGATGGTGACCCGAAGGGGCTCCTCCGAGGTGGAGGAATTGGCGAGCGGAATTCCTCCGAGGTGGATAGTTCGGAAATCACTGTTATTTTATGTCCCTTTTTAATCAAGCACTTAGCAACTTCCAAAACATGCTTCTCTACTCCACCAATGCTCGGATAAAATCGCCTTGTCAAAAACAAAATCTTCATGGCTTTTGGGCCAAAATAACAATATTATTAGGACACCATCTGTGTTTGAGTATTGTCTTTTGAAGAAACTTTTTAAAACCATAAAAATTCTTAAAAGCATAAAGGAATTTTTTTTGTTTAATACTAAATCCAGCTATTTTTAATTCCGCCTCTATTAATGCAGGAGTATAGTTCCTTACATGCCTACTGAAATTTAGTCCTTTTTTATGTAAATCTTCTAAATTTTCATTTAAAGGAACTGAGATTATTAACAAACCTTTTTCTTTAAGAACTTTTTTCAGCTCGTGAAGTGCTTGAAAAGTATCGCTAGGAGAAATGTGTTCAAGAACCTCAAGAGCCATGACAAAATCAAAAAAATTATTATTAAATGGAATTTTTAGAATTGACCCAATAATAAATTCTCCTTTAATTCCTCTGCTTATCATTCTATCTATTGCAACCTTAGATATATCTATTCCATATAGTTTGAAATTTGTTTTATCTATTGATTTCTCCAATAAGCCATGTCCGAATCCCACATCAAGTAATTTACCTTTATGTAATTCTAGCATTTTCATAACCGTTTTTATTCTATCTTTAGTGATAGAACTCGTTTCATCAACTCTTTCTTTTATTAAATCATCCCAAAAATCAGAGTTATTCACGTTTCTTAACTCCGAAAATCTACCGTTATAAGCTTTCCGAAGGAGGTTATATTGTTTATTCCTAGCAAGAAAGGCTCTTGTCTGTTCGACCATAAAAAAATCTTTTTTATATAACTTCTTTAAGCGATGCATAATTGCTCCTCCATATTGGAGTTTATCAAATGACAACTATCTTCACAAACTTAGATTACTTCTTGACAAGAACTTACTTTCTTTTTATTCTTTAATCAAAGGAATGAAAAAAGGGCTGTTCGTTTTTATATTTTCTTACATCCTAACTTCTCTCTTTTTTCTTTTTTCAAAACCTGCATTAGCTAACGTTCTTTTTAGCGATAATTTTAATGACGGCAATGCAGATGGATGGACAACAATATGGTCTCCTGGATGGACAGTAACGGATAATAAATATGGAATTCTATTAAATCCTGGTCTTTCTAACACTGTACCCACCGATGAGTTATGGAACAACAGTTGGGGCGATTATATTTATGAAGTCGATATGGAAGCATATAAAGGAACAGACAAGAATTTAATATTCAGATTTCAAAATACAAGTAACTGGTATGGAATTCACCACGGTCTTGGAAGAATATATTTTGAAAAAATAGTGGGAGGTGTTGATTATAGTTCTCAAGTTCCATCTGTTGAACGCGCACTTTATAACAATGTAGTATATCACTTCAAAATTATCCTACAAGGAAGAACAATACAAATATACATTAACGACGATTTGATTTTTGATTTTGTCGATCAAGATCCTGTTTTAGAAACTGGAAAAGCTGGTCTCCGTGCGGGAACTGGTGCTGTTTTTCCAACTGAAGTCTGGTTTGATAATGTAGTAGTGACGAGCCTAGACGAAGAAAAAGAACCAATCGTCCTCATTCCCGGACATGGAGCAAGCTGGTGCCTCAGCGCCATACTCACTAACAGCGAATGTGAACCCTGGAAAATGACTCCTTTTGTAAAAGTTTATGACAATCTCATTGCCACCCTAGAAAACGCTGGCTACGAACAAAATCAAAACCTATTTATTTTCTATTATGACTGGCGAAAAAATATTGCTGATTTAGCCGATGATTTCGCTGTCTTCATAGAAGACAATATCAACGATACAAATAAAGCAACTTTAATCGGCCACAGCATGGGAGGCATGGTTAGCCGGACCTATCTTCAAGACGCTGCCGACCCCCCAATTGAAAAACTAATAACTATTGGTTCTCCTCACGAAGGCACTCCTATTGCCTACTCTGCTTGGGAAGGCGGTGAAATCTGGAGCGATAATACTTGGCAATGGCTTGCTCTCCAACTCTTCCTCCGAACTCAAAAAAAAGGATTTCAAACCAACATGGATGCCATCCGAAACCTAGCCCCATCGGCAAAAGATCTTTTGCCGGTCTTCAACTATCTGAAAAAAGACGGTCAGGAAATTAATGTCAATAATATGCACCAGCAAAATGAATGGCTCAAAAATCTTAATACTAACCTTACTTCTTCTGTTTCCGCGCTCTTGACCACCATGGTTGGAGAAAATTATAGCACTCTTGACGCTATTCAAATTGAAGACCGTAGTTCTTTTGATGAACTCTTAGGCAAATGGGAAGACGGCAAGCCAACTGGCAAAGAATTTTCAACTGAAGGCGATGGAACTATTCTTTTAAAAAGCGCTGCTATTAGCGGCGTAAGCATTGAAAGCCTTAACTTAAACCACAGCAGTCTTATCAGCGAAGCTGACGGTCTTGCCAAAATCATTGATCTTCTTGATTTATCTATTACTGATTTTGTTACCGACACCCAAGTTTCCCCTCGCTCACCCAGCTTAGTCTTTCTCCTTCACTCACCGGCAGAGATGACCCTTAAAAATCCGCCGTCAGGAACTATTACCAGCGAAGAAGACAAATTAATTGTTGTTCCCAATGCTCAAACTGGTGAATATGAACTGGAAATCACGGGAACAGAAAGCGGCATTTATCATCTCGAAATCGGCCAGCTAACAGAAAACGAAGATATTTGGCAGACTCTCTGCATTGAAATCAGCTTAGGAGAAACGCAAATTTTGCAAATAGATTTCAATTCGGAAACGCCAAAAACTATCCCTGTTATTGATAATAACGGCTCTCTTTCGCTTACAATCGCAAGAACAAAAATAGATGAACTTAAAGATTACATTAATGATCTTTCTATCAGGAGCTCTATCAAGAACCGTCTTCTTTATTACCTTAATCGAATACTCAGACAAATTCAAACAGAAAATGGACGAAACACCCAGCGAGCACTTGCTTATCTTTATCAATTAAGAACATACCTTAATCGCTGTCAAAAATATAATCTCATTTCTGAAAATGAAAATACTTATATTAAAAACAGCCTTAAAGAAATCGCTGATTATCTTGAAAATGCTTATGTGAAATTAATGACTCAAAGCGGCGCAAGCATTAGCTCTTCTCGGGTTGAAAGATTTTTAACGAAAGAAGAGGCTTTGCTTCCTCAGCTGAAATCCGGAGCAAAAAACAAAGGCGCTGCTGTAGTTTTTCAAATAGCTGAAGAAAAATTAAATCAAGCTCGAGAAAAATTTAATGCTGAGGATTATTTTTCTGCCGAAATTCTTAATTATTCCGCCCGCTTCCTCGACCTTGAAGCCTCGCGGATGTAGGACCTCAAAAGTGCCTTGCCATAGCTCAACAAAAGATTTAAGCCTTCTTAGCCAATACCGCTAAGTTGTTAGCGAGAAAAGGTAGAAATTTAGCAGCCAAAGATTCCAATTGGATAAAAAAGTTCCTCTTTTCGTCAATCATAAAATAATTTCTTTTTCTAATTTTAAAATCTTTGCTTTGAAGCATATTAACCAATTCCTTCATTGTATATTCTTTAATATGACCATAAGTAGCCCTTTCGTGTAAATCTAAATCAAGCCTAATTGGATTTTTACCCAAAAGAAGATTAATTCTTTTAATCAAAGAGGCTATGTTCGGCGTAGAAATAAACAACCATCCATCTTTCTTTAAAACACGTTTTATCTCCTGAATAACAATTGGAATATCTACTGGAATAAGATGCTCCATTATTTCGCTAAAAATAACAAAGTCAAAGAAACCATCGGGCCAGGGAAGCCTATCAATATGCAAATCACAAGACTTAAGAATAATTTCATTCCTTCTCAGTTTATCCAAATACTTTTTGGTAAGCTGACTACAAACTGTGGGATGTTCCAATGTATAAAGCTTTTTCAAAAGAAAAAACTTCTTTAAGGAAAACGCCATAATTCCTCCACATAAACCCACTTCGAGTCCGATGTCATTTTTTTTAATCTCAGGAAATAAAGAAAATATTCTTGAGTAACGATTTTCAAAAAACGTCCTATCTCTTTCTGACCATACTTGAGAAGAACCAAAAGCCAATCCGTTTATTTCATTTATAACTTTTTTAATAATTACATTCCTGTTTTCCCTCTGGGTTACCATAATTTCATTTTATCATTAATATTCCATCTAACACCTTCCAGGTGATATAGATATAACACCTCTAAGTTGCTTTCCTCTTTGCACCCTGGAAAATTAAATTAGAGTTTTAAATCATCCAGCTTGACTCCCCCATCCTAGACTTACCCCGCCGTCTAAATATCAAAAGGATTTTTGTCGGGGATCTAATTATTGATATTCTCCCTATTCTCAAGAATTTTCAAGAGATAGTTATTATTAAACAAACTAAAAAAAGATTAAAACAAATAAAAAAATTACAGTTAACTTCTCTTAGCAATTTTTATTAATATTTCTCCTGCTAGTACATCGGCTATTATTGCTTTAGTAAGCTCCCATGCCCCCTTGCCTAATATACTTCTAATTTTCACTAATATGTTTCTCTCTTCCTTCGCATCCAGTCTTCTTTCCTGTCCCAAAATAACTGCACGAATAATATCTTTATTTAATTCTTTTTTCGTTGGAAGAGAAAGACTAGATTCATTTATTTTTCTTAATAATTGATTAACTCTTGGGTCAACATGCTTTATTTTGTTCCTAGTAAGACGGATGTTTCTACTTTTTTTTGCCTCAATTGCTATATCTAAATTTTCGAAAGAGCAACTATCAATTAAAACATCGCTACATTTATCCAATACTATTCCTTTAGTCATATTTTACTCTCTATAATTTATTCAATTAGTTTTTTTAAGAAAAATCGGGCCTAATAATTACTCTTAAGCAAATCTACTTAATTAGTATTACCCATAATCGGAATTTCTAGAAATTTTCTTAACTCTTCGAAAAAACCGCTCTGCGAGCATCCCTTGTTGCTAAAATAGCACTCCTTCGCAATTTTATACTCTCTCTTAAAGTTTTCTGGAACACAGTTATTATTTAAATCGTCTTCTGTAATGCTGTAAATTCCTTCTGAAAAACCCAAACTTTGATCGAAAGTATGTCTAGCGATTATTTTCATTTTTATTTCTGACAAATCTTTTGCACTACAAGAACTATCAGTGATAGAAACACTTGGTTTATCGTGTCTAGTTGATTTAAAAAGTAAAACAACAGTCGAAAGACTAACGATTAAAGATAAAAGACTTAAAGTGGCCCATACTTTCTGATTTTGCATATTAATAATTTATTTTTTTAAGCTTCCAACTAATTATGCTAGATAAAAATAATTTCCGTTCCCCACCCTGAACTCTAACCTTAAACTTTGCAGCCATTTTAGCATGAACTTCTTCTTACTACATAGTTCACAAATCTTGGTCCATCGCCTGTTTCTGTATTTCCAGGGAAAATAAAAGAACCCCTAAAAGAACAGTTCCTATTAGGCCTGTCCTCGCCGACCCAATCTGCTGCTTCTCTTATTGCCTCTCGTCTTTGTAAGGGTATAATATTAAAATCAAGAGGAGAACGTTCAATTTCTACAAGAGAACCCGAACCGCCCTTTATAGTCACCGTCTCCATAATTTTAACTCCTGGAGGAATACAAAAAGGCTGATGGTCTCTATCTGGTTTTATTAGCATTATTATTTCCTTGTGGACGATGCAGGACTCGAACCTGCGACCTCTACAATGTGAATGTAGCGCTCTAACCGGCTGAGCTAATCGTCCAGATAACTACTCAATTTTACCAAATTTCCCTCTTGTTTTCCAAATCCAAAACTTTTATCATTAAAATATGATTGGGATTCTCAAAAAAATCGGCGGTTTTTTTCTAGACATCATCCAAACAGTTGTCGTTGCTCTAAGCATTTTCGTCATTATTTATCTTTTCTTTTTTCAACCGCATCAAGTTAAAGGCAGTTCAATGTATCCAAGTTTTTTCGATGAAGAATATCTTCTTACCGACAAAATCAGCTACCAGTTCCAAGAACCAAAACGCGGCGATGTTATCGTTTTTACTGCTCCTAAAAATGAAGAATACGAATATATTAAAAGAATCATCGGCTTACCGGGCGAAACAATCCAAATTAAAAAAGGTGATATTTTTATTAACGAAAAAAAGCTCCTGGAAGAATATCTTCCTGATAATATTAAAACTCAAAGCGGCAGCTTTCTAAAAGAGAGCCAATCACTAGTCATTCCTATGGATCAATATTTTGTTTTTGGAGACAATAGGCCCCATTCCAGCGACTCCAGAGCCTGGGGAACAGTACCAAGAGAAAACATTGTGGGTAAGGCGTGGTTGTGTTATTGGCCCTTGGATAAATTCGGGTTGATTAAACGGCAATAAATCTGTCTTAACCAGCGTTTAGTTTTTTTATTACTTCCTTTAAAAGATATCGAAATTTTCGTTTGGACACGGGAAGAAGCTAAATTCACTTCGGCGCCATCCAAGGCCTGAGAAATTTTCCTTTCCATCTTTTTAAAAACATCATCTGTTTTCTTTTTCGATTTCCCGGCTGATTTCTTTGCTTCTTGAGCTAAAGCTTCAGCCATTCTTACGCTTCCATCCTGGCGAAGAATTTGTTTATAAGCAGAAATCATTTTTCTCTGGTCAACAATTGCCGCTAATGCTCGCGCATGGCCAGCAGAAATTAAACCAGAAACAAGAGCGTCTTTTAAGGCCTCAGGAAGAGTTAAAAGGCGAAGAGTGTTGGAAATGTAAGAAGGACTTCTACCTATTCTTTTAGCAGCTTCACCGGTCTTTAAACCAAACCTGCTAATCAATCTTTTAAACAACTTAGCTCGAGCGATAGGGTTTATCTTTTCATTCTTTGCTTTTTCTATCAAAGAATCAGGCAACATAAACAACCTTCTTTCCCCGTCTTTTCTTGAATTTTACCTCTCCTTCTTCTAAGGCAAAAATGGTAAAATCCCTGCCCATGCCTACTCCTTCTCCGGGATGAAATTTCGTTCCTCTCTGCCTAATAATAATATTTCCGGGTTTAACTTTTTGGCCGCCAGAAATCTTAACGCCTAAGCGCTTCCCAGGTCTTGGTGTTTGCTGTCCGGTTGTACCTTTACTTTTTGTCTTAGCCATATATTTTCTCAATCTTAATTTTAGTTAATCTTTGCCTGTGGCCTTTTACTTTTCGATATTTGGATTTAGACCTAAACTTTGCTACTCTAATCTTTTCTCCCTTGACTTGCTCTAAAACCTTGGCTTTAACTTTGGCTTTTTCTACTAGCGGTTGGCCAATCTTCAAAGTCTTCTCATTTGCCAAAAGAAGGACTTCATCAAAAACAACCGCTTTTCCTTTTTCTGCCTCTAATTTCTCAACAAGGATCTCTTCGCCTTCACTGACTTTATATTGTTTCCCGCAAATCTTAATAATTGCATATTTCATAATAAGTATTATATCTTCAAAGTTCTTTTTTCTCAACCCTGGCAATACTTTCAATCAAACCCAAAGAAATTAAAGTCGCCACTAAAGAACTGCCGCCGGAAGAAACCAACGGAAGAGTAATGCCGGCAATGGGAGCTAAACCAATGTTCATCCCGATATTAACAAAGCTCTGAAAAAACAGCATCGAAAATACACCAATGGCAATCAGACGGCCAAATTTGTCTCGAGAATTTCCGGCAATTTTTAAAATTCGCCAAAAAAGCAAAAAATAACAGAGAATAAGAATAAATGAACCGATCAATCCCAATTCTTCTGCTAAAGCGGCAAATATAAAATCGCTCTGAAACTCAGGTAAAAACTTTAAATGGGACTGGGTCCCCAAACCAAGCCCTTTACCAAAAATCTGACCTGAACCAACAGTAATTTTCGATTGAATTAAATGATAACCGCCACCTAAAGGATCAGCTTGAGGATTTAAAAAAGCAATTATCCTCTTTTTTTGATAATCGGCTAAAGCTCGCCAGCCAACGGGCAAAAGCAAGCCGCCGGAAAAAAGGGCGATCAAAAAAGAAGAGGGTCGTATTCCTGCTGTAAAAACAATCGAAAGCCAAATAACAAAGGCGACTAATGTCGACCCAAGCGACGGTTGAAAAAAAATCAAAAAGCCTAGGGGTAAAAATAAAAGCAGGAACAAAAGAAGATTTTTAATCTTACTTAAATCTTTTCTAAAAATCAATCCGGAGAAAGAAAGAATTAAAAACGGCTTCACTAATTCAGAAGGCTGAAGAGTAAAAGGACCTATGCTAACCCAGCGAAGAGTTCCTCTGGTCAGCCTTCCTAAAAAAAAGGTTAAAAGAAGAGAAAAAATCGAAAAAATGTAAAAAACATAATGGAAACTTTGAAAAATTCGGTAGTCTATATTTGAAAATAAAAAGAAGAAAATCAATCCTAATCCGAAATAAACTAATTGATGAGAAACCAGTTCCGGAGCAACAGAATAAAGAATAATTAAGCCAAGAGAGAAAATAAAAATAATATAAAGAAAAATCAACCAGTCAAAATTTTTAAACATTTGCTGTTAATTTTATCATAAATAATTATGATAAAATTAATTTAATGTTGAAAAAAATCTCGGTGATCAAATACGACAACAGCAGACAAGCCTATGACCAACAGAAAGTTTTAACCTCTATTCTCCGCTCCGGCGTCAAAAAAGAACAAGCTTTAAATGTTCTCGGCCGTATTGAAGCTAGTCTCTACGATAATATTTCTACCCAAAAATTATACAAAAAAGTGGAAGAAGAAATTAATCGTCAAAAACTTCCTCAACACGCTCGCTTCTACCGCTTAAGAGAAGTCTTAGCTAAAATGGATCCAATTGATTTCGAAAGATTTATTAAAAAATTTTTAGAAAAAGAAGGCTACTCCTGCCGCTGGAATGTTATTGTCAATGGTTTCTGCATTGAACACCAAGTCGATGTTATCGCCGAAAATAAGAAAGGTGAAACTTTTTTTGTCGAAGTTAAACGCCACCGCCGTTTTCACCGCGATTGCGGGTTGGGCGATGTCGCCGAACTTTGGGCGCGTTTGGAAGATATTCAAAAAAAACATCAATTTTCCACAGCCTGGCTCATTACTAACACAAAATTTTCCCAGCACGCCAAAAAATATGCCCGCTGTAAAGAGTTAAAAATGACTGGCTGGCGCTATAATCTTGAACATAAAGACGCTATTGACAGCCAAAACGGCCTCGAAAAAAAGATTGAAGAAATAGGCAGAGACAAAGTCGATGCCATCATTAAAAAAGTCTGCTCATTTTCCACCGAAGAACACCTTCCTACTTAATCTCTAATTTTTTTCCCTTAAGAAGTGCTTTAGAGAGGGTTTTCTTTTTAATATAGTTTTCAAATTTTTTTGGCCAGTCGGGAGCATAAACTAAAATATGTTCATCCAATTTACATCCCTGTTTTCTTCTTAGATTTTGAATTTTGCGAACCAACTCTCTTGCTTCACCCTCAGCTCTAAGCTCAGGTGTAATTTTAGTATCGAGTTCTGCTTTTAACTCACCCTTTACCTTCTTAAAAATAACTTCTTTAATATTTAATTCGTCCTTAATCAGCTGTACTAATTGTTCGTTTAATCGAACAAGCTTTTCTGATTTCACTTTTATTAATAAAAGCGGCTGACGAACTTTTATTTTCGCTCTTTTTCGGGCGCTGTGACCAAGCTCGCAAATCTGACGCACCAATGACATTTTCATCTCTAAGTCTTTATCGATTAATTTGCTATCTACTTTAGGCCAACTTTCTAAATGGACACTTTGAACTTTTGAACTTTTGAACTTTTGAACTTTTAGATTTTGATATATTTCTTCTGCCATAAATGGAATAAAAGGAGCTAAAATTTTAGAAGAAGTTAATAAAATCATATAAAGGGTCTGGGAAAATAATTTTTTATCTTCTCTTTCTCGAGATCGACGAAGATACCAGGTCGATAAATCCTGAACAAAATCTTCTATTACATGAACCGCCGAAAAGTTATCATATTCGTTAATATTCTCAGTAACAAGCTTTATAGTTTCGTGTAGTCTTGAAATAATCCATCGATCTAAGATATTTTTAAATTTTGCATTGCAATTTTGCATTTTAAATTTTGCATTTTGCATTTTAAAGTATCTGTAAATATTCCATAAAATTAGATGAAATCTCCTTCTTGTTTTATCGCCAATATGAAAACCAAAATTAAGATTTAATCTCGGATTGTGAGCTAAATACATCCAGCGCATAACATCAGCGCCCATTTTTTCAGCCGCCTCGTCAAACTTAATAGCGTTCCCTTTTGATTTATGCATTTCCTCTCCTTTTTCATCACGAACCAAAGCATGAGCAAGAACAGTTCTATAAGGTTCTTTATTTACCAAAACCGTGCTCATCGCAATTAAAGAATAAAACCAGTTTTTAAATTGACCATGGAAATTTTCAGTAATAAAATCGGCTGGAAACCATTTACGCCAGTATTTTTTATCCGTTCTGTATCTCAAAGTAGAAAAACTGACAACACCGGCATCAAGCCAAGGATTGCCAACATCAGGAATACGATTCATTAAACTTCTACACTTTGAACACCTAATTTTTACCTTATCTACCCAAGGACGGTGAGGCGTATGGACTTCAAACCCCTGCCATCCTTCAACTGCTTTTTTCTTAAGCTCTTCCTTTGAACCAATAACCTCAAAATTGCCGCATTGACATTCCCAAATCGGCAAAGCTAATCCCCAATATCTTTTCTTGCTAATCAACCAGTCGTCCATATTTCTTAACCAATCCAGTTCTCTTTCCAATCCCCATCCCGGAATCCATTTTATCTTTTTCGCCACAGCGATCATCTTTTCTCTTAGAGTTCTGTTTTTGGTTTTTTGATCCATTCCTATATACCATTCTTCTACCACCCGCCAAACTAACTCCGTCTTACATCGCCAGCAAACCGGATATCGATGTTTATAGTCTTCGATCTTATAAAAAAACTTGCCGCCTTCCTTTTTCTTTAAAATATCAAAAACTAATTCTGGATTATCTTTAGCATTTTTGCCTGTTAAAGAACCATAGCCACCAAGATAAAAACCAGATTCATTAATCACTTCGGTAACTGGTAGCTTTTCTCTCTTTGCCAGTTTATAATCCTCTGGTCCGGAGCCTGGAGAAATGTGGACAATGCCTGTTCCTTCATCAGCAGTAACTAAATCTTTTTCCAGAAAAACAATATGAAAAGTTTTGGGATTTTCCTTTTTAGCTTTTTTATTCCTGGGCAAATCATCAAAAATCCCCTGATAATAAAGACCGTTCAGTTTTACGCCTAAAAATTCTTCTATTTTTTCCCAATTCTTATCTTTTCCAAATATTTTTAAGGCCAAATCAACTAAAAGAATCAAGATTTCACCCGTTACTTTATTTTTAAATCGGCCATATTTCAGTTCAGGATTAACTGCCAGAGCAATATTAGCGGGAATGGTCCAAGGACTGGTCGTCCAAACCAAAAAGAACTCTTTCTTGCGGCCAATAACTGGATACTTAAAATAAACTGCTTTGTGAGTAACCTCTTTGTATTCCTCTGTTAAAATCTCATGTTGAGAAATAGCAGTTCCGCATCGTGGACACCAAGGCACAGTATCCCGGCCTTTATAAAGATTGCCATCTTGCCAGCACTTTTTGAGAAAAAACCAAATCATATAATTATTTTCATCACTCATCGTGTAATAAGAGTTCTCCCAATCCATGAAATAGCCCAACCTCTTTGATTGTTCTGTTTGAATTTGGGAATATTTTTTCACCCGCTCTTTGCATTTCTCAATAAATTTAGCAATGCCGTATTTTTCAATGTCTTTTTTGCTTTTAAAACCTAATTCCTTTTCCACTTCAACTTCCACCCAAAGACCTTGACAATCAAACCCGTTTTGGAAACGCTGCTTTTCACCCTTCATATTGTGATAACGCTGATAAAAATCTTTTAATGTCCTACCCCAAGCATGATGAACGCCCATAGGATTATTAGCGGTAATCGGACCATCCAAGAAAGAAAAATAATTTTTGGACTGGTCGTTTTTATGAAGATATTTTTTCACTAAACCAGATTGATGCCATTGATCAAGCAATTTGCGTTCCATTTTGACAAAATCCGGTTTCGAACTAACTGATTTAAAACTCATATTGAAAATTATATCACGGAATGAAGTCCCCTTTCCCTTTAGGGGCTTCCTGTCAAGGGTCCGACCCTTCTTAACGGTTCCTGCGTAAGAATGCAGGAATATCAAATTCGTCTTCAATAGGAACTTCTTTGTGAAGAGGTTTTTCTTCTTTCTTTTCTTTTTTCGCTCCTTCCTGCTCAACCCCTTCTTCTTTAATGACCGGTTCTGGACGACCAACTAAATCCTGCAATCTCTTCCTTGTTTCATCAAAACCTGTAGCAATTACGGTAATCTTCAATTGATCAGTCATCTCTTCATCAATCACGGCTCCAAAAATAATATTGGCATCGGCATCAGCCGCTTCGGAGATTATTTTAGCGGCTTCGTTGACCTCATTCATGGTCATATCTGCTCCACCCACAATATTAAACAAAAGACCTTTCGCGCCATCCACTGAAAGCTCTAAAAGAGGCGACGCAATTGCCTCTCTAGCCGCCTTAGACGCCCTATTCTCTCCAGAGCCAGTACCAATCCCCATCAAAGCACTACCAGCATCCCTCATCACTGCTTTAACATCGGCAAAATCAACATTAATCAAACCCGGAGTAGTGATGATATCAGAAATCCCTTGAACTGCCTCGCCTAAAACAGAATCAGCAATCCTAAAAGCTTCCAGAAGAGTCATTTTTTTATCAACAATGTCCAAAAGCCTCTGATTAGGAATAATGATCAAAGTATCAACCTTATCTTTAAGTTCTTCTATTCCATCTTCGGCAACAACCATTCTTCTTGTTCCTTCAAAAACAAAAGGTTTCGTTACCACAGCCACTGTTAAAGCGCCAGCAGCCTTGGCTAATTCGGCAATAATTGGCGAACTGCCAGTTCCTGTCCCTCCACCCATGCCACAAGTTAAGAAAACCATATCAGTTTCCACAAATATATCTTTAAGTTTTTCTTTAGATTCTTCTGCTGCCTGACTGCCAATTTCCGGATCAGCCCCCGAACCCAATCCTCTAGTTATATTTTCTCCAATTCGCAGTTTCATGTCTGCCTTGGATTTCATCAAAGCTTGAGCATCAGTATTGACAGCAACAAATTCTACTCCCTTGATTTTTTGGTTGACAATCATTGAATTAATAGCATTGCCGCCGCCGCCGCCAATTCCTACAACCTTAATTTTTGCAAACTGATCAATATCTGGTTTAACTAAAACCATCTTAGGGTAAAAATGACTTAATGAAATCAATGGCTTTATTTGCCATTCCTCTAACAGGAATTTTCTCCACAAATTTCCCTACGCTTCTTAAAGAAATTTTACTGGAAGTAGGCTCTCCATGTTTAATTCCATAAAGAACTAAACCAATAGAAGAAGCAAAGGCTGGACTTTCTATTTCATCGATTAGGCCTGAAATACCCTTGGGGATACCAATCCGAACAGGCATGGAAAGAACGCACTTACAGGAATTTATCGCTCCCACTGTTTCTGCCCCCCCTCCGGTGAGAACAACACCAGCAGGAGTGGCGCCGCCAAAACCAGATTTTTTTAATTCTCCTCCAATCATAGCGAAAATTTCATTCAATCTCGGTCTAATGATTCCCTCGACCACTGTTTTTCTAGAAACAGTCTTTAGGTCTTCCGAGAGTTTCAGCGAGCTTAAATCAACCTCATCTGCTTTCTTTTTCATTTCCCTGTCTCCAGGCAAAACTGGCTTTTTTTCTTCCTTCCCTAAAAACTTCTTAATCTTTTCTGCGCTTTCCAAGCTCACTCTCAGACCAATAGCCAAATCATTGGTAACATTATTGGCGCCCACCGGCAAAACTGAAGAATAAGATAAAGAACCCTCTTGAAAAACACAAATATCAGTTGTCCCTCCGCCTATATCAACCAAACAAACGCCAAGCTCTTTTTCTGTTTCTGAAAGAACCGCTCCGGCAGCAGCTAGACCAGTAAAAACAAGCCCATCAACATCAACACCAATTTCGCTGATACATCTTGTTAAATTACGTATTGATGTTGCCGCACCGCTGATAATATGAGCTTCTGCCTCAAGCCTGGTACCAATCATCCCCAAAGGATCCTTTATTCCACCCTGAGAATCAACAATAAAATTTCTGGGAATAACATGAAGGATTTCCCTTGAAGAAGGTAGAGAAATCGCTCTGGCAGATTCAAGAACCCGTTTAACATCATTCTGGGTAATTTCTACTTCCGGATCAGCAACAGCAACCACTCCCTTTGAATTAACAGAATTAATGTGAATCCCGCCAATGGAAATAAAAGCAGAGGAAAGAGCAAAGCCTGCCATTCTTTCCGCTCCCTCGACACTCTCAGTAATTACCTCAACTGCTTCTTCAATATCAATAATCTGGCTTTTCCTTAAACCCCGACTTTGCACCACAGAAACTCCGGTAATGTTTAAAGCCTCCTTTTCTTGAGAATAGGAGGCCACAATGGAAGTGATTTTTGAAGAACCAATATCAATCCCAGCAACAATTTTAGAATTTGACATTTTTAGAAAGTCACCACTGGTTTTTTAAATCTTAAGTCTATTTTTGTAGGTAATTGTTCATTTATTTTAGCCCGAGAAACAATTATTTGTAAAGAGGCAATTTTTTCGGCCGCTTTTTCTGTTGATAAAAGAACTTCTATTTCAGGCAAATAAAGAACAAGCTCTTTTTCACTTTTAATTTTTATTCTCTCAAAAGAAAAAGAATATTCCTCCATAAGAAAAATTACTTCTAAGGTTTTTCTAATTACTTCTATGTCAAATTTCTCTGCTTCGATTTCAGGTAAACCCGGATTAACATCAACCTCCTTAATAATAACTGCTTCTTTACTTAAAAGAAAAAAACTTTCCTCTACTAATAAACATGCCACTGGCTGCCTAGTAGTAATTTCCACCAGAATTTTATTAAAAGGAATTTTTTTGACTTTAACCTTCTCCCAATTGGGATAAGAAGCTTTAACTTCCCTGACTTTTGACCTTGGGTTCATGAGAAAGAAATTTTGGCCAAGAAACCCTATAAATTCTTTCTCTATTTCTTCATTGCAGACAGTTTTATTTATCTGACACTCGAGCTTTTCAATTTTGCTCTTCCCAAAATAAAAAAGAAAAAGAAGAAAACAAGAAATTAAAAGAAAAGGGTAAATTTTTTTCTTTAACCTTCTTTTAAACACTTCTTTACTTCTCCTATCAGCTTCTCAACAGCATCAGGTCTGACGAGTTTTTCCGCTTGCTTGCCTTCTTTTTGATACTTCCCGAGATTTCGCATCAACGATTCAATAGATAAAATTAAGCTTTTAATGGTTAGTTTGCTTTGAGGTAAAATTTCAGCCAGGCCCACTCTAACTAATTTCTTAGCATTAATTAACTGTTCTCTTCCCGAAGGAAGAGGAATAAAAATAGCCGGTTTTCCTAAAAAAGCAAGTTCATAAACTATATTTGCTCCAGCCCGCGAAATAACTAAATCGGCTTTGGTTAAAATATCAGCCGCTTCCTGACTATCAAACCATCTTTGCAACCTATAGCGCTTTTTTAAGTTAGCGTCTAGCGTACAGCGCCCAGCGTCTAGTTTTTCCCAATCTTGATAATACCCTACCATCCCGCATTGATGAATAATCCTGTATTTTTTCAAAAGCTCCGGCAAACACTTTCTCACTACCTCATTAATCACATGGGCTCCCTGATTTCCCCCAGTAATATAAATAGTTGGCGTATGGGGTACGGGGCATGGAGTATGGGTAATTTTCAGAATTTCGCCGCGAATCGGATTGCCGGTAAAAATAGATTTCTTTTTAGAAAGATATTTTAGGGTTTCTTTCCAGGAAACAGCAACTTTTTTGGCAAAAAGAGAAATAAATCTGGTTGCCAAACCAGGCAAAACACTCTGCTCGTGGGTAATAATGGGAATACCGAGCAGCCAGCCAGCCAAAACAACAGGAACAGCCAAATAACCGCCAAAAGATAAAATAACATCAGGGTGAAATTTTTCAATATAATAAAAAGATTGAAAAAAACCTAAAGGAATTTTTAAAATAGCGGGTAAAAAATAACGAATGGCAAATCTTCTCTGAATTCGACCAGCGCTAATACTGGTAAAATCAATTCCTAATTTGGGAATAATTTGAGATTCAACAGACAATCCTCTGTCGCCCTCCATTGTGTGTTTTCTGCCAATAAAGAGAATCTGCCAACTGCCTTCTTCCTGTAATTTTTTAATCACTGCCAAGGCTGGCGTTAAATGGCCGCCGGTAACAATAATGCTTTTCACTTTCTTTCCACCCTGTTTTTTGAAATATTTAAAAGTATTCCTATCCCTGAAAGACTGGTAACCATAGAAGAACCGCCGTAGGAAATAAAAGGCAAAGGAACGCCAGTTAATGGCACTAAAGCAACCATAGCAGCAAGATTGATGAAAGCTTGAACCCCAATCCAGGAAATAATCCCGACTGCCAGCAATTGACCAAAGCGATCCGGAGTTGTTTTAGCAATCAAGATCCCTCGCCAAATTAAAAACAGAAAAACCAGAACTAGTAAAAGGCTGCCAAAAAAACCTGTTTCTTCGGCAACAACAGCAAAAATAGAATCTGTAGTAGCAGCCGGCAAATATTCATATTTCTGCCGGGACCTTCCTAAACCTAAACCAAAAAGTCCGCCAGAACCAATCGCAATTATAATCTGACGAATATGATAAGAAGCGCCCAATGGATCACTGGCGGGATCAAAAAATGTTAACAACCGCTTTCGCCGATAAGGAGAAAACCAAATTAAAGTCAAAGCGCTCAAAATCCCCAAAATCCCCAAAATCCCCAAGGAGAATAGAGGCGCGCCGGCGGCAAAATAGACTAAAAAGCCGCTAGTAATAATTACCACTGCCGTCCCTAAATCAGGCTCAAGAATAATCAATCCAAGAATTAAACCGGAAATCATTAAAAAAGAGAGGAAACGACGCTGATTTGTCAACCAAGCAGCGAGATATAAAACAAAAACAAGCTTTGTTAATTCTGCCGGTTGAAGAGAAAACCCGGCAATATTTATCCATCTTTTCGCTCCCATCACCTTGGATCCAACCCCGGGAATTAACACTAAAATCAAAAGAATAATAGCTATAATCATGCCTAAACTGGCAAATTTTGCTAGTTTTTTATAATCAAATTTAGAAAAAATCAAACCACTGAACAAACCCAAGCCCACCCACATTAACTGTTGCTTAAGATAAAAGTATTTATCTGAAAATTTTTGATAAGATTCAACAACAGAAGCGTCGTAAACCATTAAAAGACCAAAGGCAACCAATACAAAAACAACTAAAGCTAAAAGATAATCTGCTTTTTTATTCTGAGATTTTAAAACAACCTTAGATCTTCTCTTCATTTTTCAGATCTTCAACAATTTTATTAAACTGTTCTCCCCTGTCATATTCATTCCTAAACATACCAAATGAGGCGCAACCAGGAGAAAGTAAAATAATATCTTCTGGTCTAGCATTTCTCTTTGCTGTTAAAATTGCCTTTTTAAAATCACTAAATCGTCCTAAAATTTTACTTTTACCTCCGCTTCGATTAATCAAACTAGATAATTTTTCTGTTGCTGATCCTTCTAAAAGAACTACGCCTTTCACGTCTTTAACTATTTGTTGGGCAAACTCGGAAAAATCCAAGTTTTTACAAGCACCGCCCGCAAGTAAAATCAATGGCGCTTTAAAGCTCTGAAGGGCTGCTATTCCTGCGGCCGGAGTCGTGCTCGTAGTATCATTAATGTATTTTACGCCATCGATCTCCGCTATTTCTTCTAAACGATATTCTACTCCCTTGAAAGTCTCAAAAATCGGTTTCATCCATTGAAGATGAAGTTCTAAAATTTTCCCGACTTTATAAGCGGCGGCGGCATTTTCCTTGTTATGCCGGCCGGCCAATCTTAACTGCCAATCACGGGGAAAATCTGCTTTAGAAAACCAAACGATTTGCGCTTTTGCTTCTTTAGCAAAATCAGCGACAATAAAATTATTCCGATTTAAAATTAGAAAATCTTTTTTATTTTGATATTTGAAAATTGCTTTTTTGTCGCTTATGTAATCCTCCATGTTTTTATAACGATTAAGGTGGTCTTGATAAATATTAGTTATTACGGCAATATGCGGACTGATTTTTTCCCGATCAAAAGCCTGAAGCTCCCAGGAAGAAAGCTCTAAAACTACAATCGAATCATCTCTGATTTTTTTTAAAAGAGATAAACTTGCTACCCCTTTAACGTTGCCGCCCAGAAGAATATTCTTGCCAGCACTTTTCAAAAGTTCATAGATTAAAACAGCGGTTGTTGTCTTGCCGCGAGTTCCAGTAACACCAATAATTGGCCTATTGCAAAATTTAGCAAACAAAACCGTGTCCATCGTTATAGAAATATTGTTTTTACTGGCAATTTGAAGAAAAGGAGAGCTCTGAGGAACAGCTGGATTTCTGATAATTAAATCATGTGTCCCAAAGTCTTTCTTATCATGCTTGCCCAAAACAAACCTAATTCCTAACTTATCAAGCTTTTTCAAAGACGATTTTAACTCCTTCTCGCTTTTTAAGTCCGTCACCGTCACTTTAGCGCCAATTTCATTAAAAATCTTCGCCACTCCCACACCGCCGCCCAACAACCCCAATCCCATTATCAAAACCTTTTTTCCTCTATGCGCTTTCTTAAACCTCTCAAAAACAGTCATTAGTTTTATTATAACAAAAGCCGCCCAAAAAGCGCCAGTATTTATTTGCCATCCCAATCCAGTCATCCCGATCCATCCCGATCCACGATCGGTTTCCTATTGCCGATCCGGTAAATTTAGAGACTTACAATATTTACCTTGATTGGAAAGCCTAGAAATTTATTGGCAATAATTTGAAATTCCTTTGGATCGCCGGTGGTG